>VOFI01003191.1_pt1 | contig 270927 bp, 250 predicted proteins | sample 5384131 | NCBI WGS metagenome assembly VOFI01 (sample SAMN12384728, study PRJNA508395) | human gut metagenome | isolation source: healthy gut H | host: Homo sapiens | reverse complement strand
TTGAGCCCATGGATTTCACTTCCAACTTGTCTTCCCGCCTGCGCTCCCTTTACACCCAGTAATTCCTGACAACGCTTGTGACCTACGTTTTACCGCGGCTGCTGGCACGTAGTTAGCCGTCACTTCCTTGTTGAGTACCGTCATTATCTTCCTCAACAACAGGAGTTTACAATCCGAAGACCTTCTTCCTCCACGCGGCGTCGCTGCATCAGGGTTTCCCCCATTGTGCAATATTCCCCCACTGCTGCCTCCCGTAGGAGTCTGGGCCGTGTCTCAGTCCCAATGTGGCCGTTCAACCTCTCAGTCCGGCTACCCTTATGCGGTATTAGCAGTCGTTTCCAACTGTTGTCCCCCCTCTTTGAGGCAGGTTCCTCACGCGTTACTCACCCGTTCGCCACTCGCTTGAGAAAGCAAGCTCTCTCTCGCTCGTTCGACTTGCATGTGTTAGGCGCGCCGCCAGCGTTCGTCCTGAGCCAGGATCAAACTCTTTATAAATGATATTTATCACTTAAAAGTGTTAAATCTTGTTTCGCTCAGCACGCAATCGCTTGCGTCCTGTGTGAATTACTTTGTTTGGAATTGTTTACCGTGTTTTTCCAACACGAAAATAGGTTCCGTTACAAGTTCTTTCGATATTGTTCAATTTTCAAGGTCCTGTGCGCCGCAGCCTTGCGGCTGACGACTTGATTATTTTACCACAGAAGCGGTTTTTGTCAAGCACTTTTTTGAGAAGCTTTTGAACTTTTCTGAACTTGGAGCGCTTCAGGTTTCTCGGTATCAGCCGGAACTTTTCTGCGTCTATTGGTTCTTTTCAAGGGCTTCCTGCTGAGACTTCGGAAGTCATTCTTTTGCCTCAGCGCTTGGCGCTCAAGTATAATACCACACACCGGTGCTCTTGTCAACACTTTTTGACATCTTTTTTCCAATTTCTTTGCACGGGGGGTAAATGCCCTCTCCACTCCTCTCCCAGCAAAAGCCTTGCGTATCGGCGGCGGGTGCGCTATTATATATTATATACATTATAGAGCGCTGCGAAAGGAGCCCTGACCATGATCCTCACCGTCAATATCGGCAACACCCACATTACTGTGGGCGGCTACGAGCAAGATACCCTTATTTTCTGCGGGCGGCTGCACTCCGACCCCGCTGCCACGGTGGAGGAATACGCCATCCGGCTGGTGAACCTGTTACAGCTGTACGGGGTATCCCCGGCGCAGATCGAGGGCGGCATTCTGGGCAGCGTGGTGCCCATGCTCAGCGGGCGGGTGCTGGCGGCCTTACAGCTTTTATGCAAGGCGCGCATCCTGACCGTGGGACCAGGGCTGAAAAGCGGCATCAAGCTGCGGCTGGACAACCCCGCGCAGCTGGGTGCAGAGCTGCTGTGCGGCGCGGTGGCGGCGCTGGCAGAGTGCCCCGGGCCGCTGGTGGTCATCTCGGCAGACACGGCCATCTCCCTGATGGCGGTGAACGCCAAGCAGGAACTTGTGGGCGGCGTGATCCTGCCCGGGCCGCAGCTTTCCATGAATGCGCTGGTGCAAAAGACTGCCCAGCTGCCCCAGATCGACCCTGCCGCCCGCGCCCCGGAGTCGGTGCTGGGCAAGAGCACCTCGGCCTGCTTACAAAACGGCTTTGTGCTGGGCACTGCCAGCCTGCTGGACGGTCTGGCCGACCGCTTCTGCGCCGAGCTGGGCGCGCAGACCGCCTTTTACGCCACCGGCGATTTGCCCCGCTCCATCCGGGAGGCCTGCCGCACCCCCATCCACTACCGCGAGACCCTGATCACCGACGGCCTGCACCGCATCTGGCTGCGAAACCGGAAGGGCTGACGATTTTCGTTTGCATTTTGCATTCCGATGTGTTATACTGTGTTGTACCCACCAAAGGGGTACGGCATTTGCGATCGTAGCTCAGCTTGGATAGAGCGTTCGGCTCCGACCCGGAAGGCCAGAGGTTCGAATCCTCCCGGTCGCACCAAACAATGAAAATCCGAACCTTTTCTCGATAGGAGAAGGGTTCGGATTTTTTGTTTTCTTCGGAAAGCAAGATGAAGGCTCCTTCCCGATGGCTGTGTGTCCAAAACCTTATCAGAAGAACCGTATAACAAAAGTCACAACTGTAAAGGTGCCGTAAGGCAGAAAGGACACAAACATGAAGTACGATGCAAGAGCCTGCAAATTCAACATGGACACCGGGTGCGTGGAACTGCTGCTCCAGGATGGGAGAAAAATCTCCATCGACTGCACCGGGGTCGAGGATGCGCTGGATGTGACCATGGCACAGAGGTCAGAGTTGGACTACCTTATTTACAATGACCCACTGGGTTATGCCGATTTGATTCTGAATGGCAATCCAGAAGAATACTTGAAAAACGTAACCGGAACCATGGGTTAGAAGATTAAGAGAAAAGCGCAGAGCACCTTATTCAGAGTGCTCTGCGCTTTTCTGCATCTTGCGCCATTGTTGCGGGGTCATGCCGTACTTTTGCCGGAACAGTTCGTAGAAGTGGGTGCGGTTGGTAAATTTGAGTTGTAGGGCGATCTCGCTGACGGAAAGTGTTGTTTCCCGCAGCAGCCGTTCAGCCTTCTGGAAACAGAAGGTCATGCCGTAATCGAAAAGACACAGACCGGTGCGGCGCTGGACGATGGAATTGAGGTAGCTGCCATTGTAATTCAAAAGCCGTGCCAGTTCGCTGCGAGGCAGCCGACCATCTGTATCCTCCAGCAAACGGCTGATACGCAGAAAGAGCAGGCTTTCGGGGCTGCTGCTCAGGTGCACCGGGGTGACATAGAACCCGGACGACAGAAAATCGAACAGCTCGCAAAGTGCGCCCTTCAAATAATAGGTGGCGGCGGCACTGGGTTCGTGCAGGATGTGGGTCATGCGGGCGATGAGCGTTGCCAGGGTTTGAACACTATCGGTGTTTTCCGGTGTGGGGAAAAGGTCCTGATATTCCTTTCGGAGGTCCTGGCCCAGATTGGCCAGCATGAACTGCAAAACGGGATTTTCCGGCAGATGACGCTCGGCTTCAAATAATTGCAGGGATGCAGATTCCGTCAGGCTGCGGACAAAATCTACGGACAGACCAAGAAAACAGAGCTTGGCGGGGCCGATGAAGCGTTCGTTATGGAGGATGCTGCGATTCACCAGACAGCAGGTCCCGGCACGGTAGGGGTATTCTTTTTCCTCGATCTGTTGGATGACCTCCCCTTCCAGCACCAGCATCAGTTCAAAATAATCATGGCGGTGCAGCGGACGGGAGCTGAGCGCACGGAACAGGCTATCCATAGAGTTTTCATGTAGCCAGCAGCCATTCGGGGACATCTGGATGCTGTATTGGTCGGTTTCTCCCAAACCGGTACAGGACTCCAGGGTGATCTGTACCGGAGACATGATCTTGTAGAAGCGAGAGAGCTGACTGCCCCAGTTTTCAACCTCCAAAATATTCTCATAGCTGGTGGAATCCGGTTTCATGAAAGAGTCTCCTTTTTTCGCAATGTGCGAATATGATACAATCCGATGGATGCGGCACACGATGCTGTCATTGTGGAATGTGAACGGAATTGCTAAAATATAGGCACAATACAAAAACATTCTGTAAAAAAAAAGTGCGGCCGATGGCTTTATTATAGAGTGCTTTTGAAAAAATGTAAAGCGACAGACGCATTCTGTCGCCGTGAATGATACAGCACATCTTGAAAGGAGAATCCCCATGTCTGCTACTGCAACGACAGAGAAAAAATATCTGAAATGGTATCAGAAGCTGGCCTACGGTTCCGGCGATCTGGCCTCTAACTGCTCCTATGGTCTGGTTTCCAGCTTTGTACTGCTTTATCTGACCGGAACACTGGGTCTGGACAGCGCCATCATTGGCTCTTTGATGCTGGCTTCCAAGGTTCTGGACGGCATCAGCGATGTGATCTTTGGCACCCTGATCGACCGCACCCACTCCAAGCTGGGCAAGGCACGTCCGTGGATGCTGTTTGGTCAGGTAGGTGTTTCCCTCTGCCTGTTTTTGCTGTTTGCCATCCCGGCTGGCAGCACCACCATGCAGTATATCTACTTCTTCATCGTGTACACGGCACTGAATGCAGTATTCTACACTGCCAACGGCATTGCCTATTCCTCTCTGGTAGCACTGATCACCAAGAACAACAATGAGCGTGTGCAGCTGGGCTCCTTCCGTTTTATGTTTGCGGTCGTCACCAACATCTTTATGGGCTTTGCTGTTACCGGCATGGTGGAGAAGTTCGGCAGCGGTGCCGCAGGCTGGCGTACCACGGCTCTGATCTTCGCGATCGTTGGTCTGGTGGTCAACACCATCAGCTGCCTTGCAGTTAAAGAGCTGCCGGAGGAAGAACTGAGCGGCAACACCAGCGAAGCCGCAGAGGAAGGCAAAGCAGTTGCCGAGGAGAAAAAAGCATGGCTTTGCCGAGACCGCTAAGGTCCTCGTCCACAACAAGTATTACCTGATGATCCTTGCCATCTACATCGTGTACTATATCATGAGCAACCTGACCACCGGTGCCGGTGTGTTCTGCGCCACCTATTACTGGGGCGATGGCAGCCTGCTGGGTCAGTTCTCCATGATGAAGATGTTCCCCGTTATCATCGCACTGGCCATTGCGCCTGTCCTCATCAAAAAGACCGGCAGTATGCAGAAGGTCAACTTCTGGGGCTACGCCATCAGCAGCGTGCTGGGCATTCCCATGATCTACTTTGCCATGCAGAAGAATCTCTCCATGTTCCTGTTGTTCATGTTCATCAAGGGCGTCTTTGCAGGTACCCTCAGCGGCTCTTTGAACGCTCTTATTGCTGAGGCCAGCGGCTACACCACACGCACCACCGGCGTCCACATGGACGGTATGATGTACAGCTGCTCCTCTCTGGGCGTGAAGGTCGGCGGCGGCATCGGTACTGCGGCTGTGGGTTGGCTGTTGAAGCTGGGTGGTTTTGTGGGCACCGCAACGGTCCAGAGCGAAAGCGCCATTCGGATGATCTTCAACCTGTACATCACCTTCCCCTTTGTGATCGGCATCATTATTACAGTGCTGCTGGCTTTCCTGGATGTGGAAAAGGCCAATAAGAAGTGGGATGCTGAACACAAGAAAGAGGCACAGGCATGATTCGACAGAATTTCAACGCAGATTGGACGGTAGAAAAGGGCGATGGCAATTCCCGGATGAATTCCTTTCTGGGAAATACCCAGACCCAAACCGTGCATCTGCCCTACGATGCCATGATCCACGAAGCCCGCACCCCGGACACGAAAAACGGTGCACAGACCGGCTTCTACCCCGGCGGCGAGTACATTTTTCAGAAGCATTTCACCGCACCGCAGGCGTGGCAAGGCAAGCCGGTGTCCCTCGTATTTGAGGGCGTGTACCAGACGGCGCTGGTCTACCTGAACGGCTGGCTACTGACCCGGAACGTGAACGGCTATGCGGAGTTTACCGTGGAGGCTGGTCCCTACCTGAAATATGGTGCCGACAACCTGCTGAAGGTCATTGCAGACAACAGTCTGGAACCCAACAGCCGCTGGTATACCGGCAGCGGCATCTACCGCCCGGTGCGGCTGCTGGTGGGCAACAAGGTCTATCTGCCGCAGGATACCGTGCGTATCACCACCCGGGAGGCGGACGAGGGCTTTGCCCTGCTGGATGTAATGGCACAGGTGCAGTCTGCCAGCACCGTTACAGAACGGGTGACCCTGCAGCAGACCATCTGCCGGGAGGGCACGGCAGTGCTCACCGACCGGCAGAACCTCCTGCTCCAGCCCGGCGAAAGCAGAACCGTCTCCTTCCGGTACTGCGTGGACAGCCCGGCTCTGTGGAGCCCGGAGAACCCCAACCTCTACACCAGCACCATGCAGGTGCTGGAGGGCAGGAAGAACTGGACCGGGAAGAGACCGGCTTCGGCATCCGTACCCTGAGCATCGATGCAGCGCATGGGGTACGCATCAACGGGCAGACCGTCAAGCTGCGGGGTGCCTGCATCCACCACGACAACGGCATTCTTGGTGCAGCTACCCTGCCCGATGCCGAGGAGCGCCGCATTCGTCAACTAAAGGAAGCGGGCTTCAACGCCATCCGCTCCTCCCATCACCCGGCAGGGCGGGCGCTGCTGGATGCCTGCGACCGGTACGGTGTGCTGGTAATGGACGAACTGAGCGACGTGTGGAATGTGCGGAAAAATCCCTACGACTATGCTCTGTACTTTGAGCAGGACTGGAAGCCCACCATTCAAAAGATGGTGGCCAAGGATTACAACCATCCCAGTGTCATTTTGTACTGTGTGGGCAACGAGATCTCCGAGGCAGGCTCGGAAAGCGGAGCGGAGACCAACCGGCGGCTCTGCAACACCTTCCGGGAGCTGGACCCCACCCGCTACACCACCAACGCCCTCAACGGCCTTATGGCAGCTGGTTACCGCCTGCGGGAGATCATGGGGGATGTGATGCGAAAGTTCCCGGCACAGCCCGGTCCCTCCGGTGGCGATGGCGGCGGCAGCAATGCCCTGAACAGCTTTATGAGCCTGATGTCCGGGGAAAAGGGTGATTACTTTGCCACCCATCCGCTGCTGACCGAGGCGCTGTCCGGTTGCGAGGATTCCTGCGATGTGATCGGTCTGAACTACCTTACCGGACGCCATGTGCTGGAGCATGAACTGCACCCCCACAAGGCAGTGCTAGGCACCGAGACTTACCCAGCAGACATCGTGCGGCTGTGGCGCATCGTGGAGGAGAATCCTCACATGATTGGCGACTTCACATGGGCTGGCTACGATTATCTGGGGGAGGCAGGCTGCGGCATCTTCCATTACGATGGCGGCGCCAACTTCAGCAGCATTTACCCGGAACGCACCGCCTACATTGGAGATCTGGATCTGCTGGGCAACCGCCGCCCCATCAGCTATCTGCGGGAGATCGTTTACGGTCTGCGGAAGGCACCCTATCTGGCAGTGCTGCGAATGGAACACAACGGTCAGACCTCCAGCAAGACCCCTTGGATGTTCAAGGATAACCTTTCCAGTTGGACATGGCCCGGTTTTGAGGGACAGACGGCTTCGGTGGATGTATACTCCGCCTCGGAGGAGGTGGAGCTGTTCCTGAACGGAGCTTCTCTGGGCCGCCGTGCCATGGTGGATTTTACCGCCACCTACAGTGTGCCCTACACTCCCGGCGAGCTGAAGGCTGTGGGCTATACCGGCGGTGTGTGTGACGGCGAGTTCACGCTGCGCACCGCACAGGATGCACAGATGACCCTTACAGCAGATCGTAAGACCCTGCAAGCTAACGGCGAGGATGCCGCCTTTGTGATGATCCAATTCGTGGATGCAAATGGCACCGCAGATCTGCACACCAAGCACACCCTGAAGGTGGAGTTGGAGGGTGCAGGCATTCTGGAAGCCGTAGGCAGCGCAAACCCCTGCTCCGAGGAGCGTTACGACACCCCGGAAAGCGAGACCTATGACGGCTGCTGCATGGCGGTGATCCGCGCAGGAGAAGCTGCGGGCGAAATTCATCTGACCGTCACAGCTGATGACAGCGTTCAGAAGCAGCTGACGATCCTGATTCAGGAAGCAGAGGGCTGAAGCTCAAAAAGCCGGTGAAGGCTCAAAGCAAAAACAGGGTGCGCCCTGCCGGACGCACCCTGCCAAAAGCCACAGACGATAGCGATATGTACAACAGGGAGTTCCCCAGAGCAGAGTTCCCATAAAACAGTATTTGCAAAAGTTCCCTAAATGGGGCAGATTTGGCGTGACTTCGGTCACGCCTTTTCTTTTGCTTCCAGTTCATCCAGAGGGATATACCCCAGCCCATCATACTTAATATGGATGTGCTGCACCCGCTTTCCGCTGGACTTATCCGGGGCATCCACATAGATGGCCGACACCAGTTCACGGAGAGCATAAGGGGTGAGTTCTTCAATATGAACGTACTTGTGCGCTTTCTGGATGAACTTCTCAATATTCTCGATCTGCTGTTCCTGTACTTCGATTTCCTGCTGGATAGAGAGGGCTTCCTCTTCCAGATGCTTCTGTTCGGCATCGTAGCTTTGGCTCATCATGTCAAAGCGTTCATCGCTCAGCTTTCCGCTGGCGTTATCCTCGTAGATTTTCATGAACAGCCGTTTGAGGTCTGCAATCCGCTTCTCATTCCGGGCAAGCTGCTTCTTTAGGACGGTCAGCTTTTCGGTGCTTTCCACCCGAAGCTGCTCCTCCATGACCTTGCGGAAGTAGTCTTCATGACGGAGAATGTAGTCCGTCACCCGCTGAACATGACTCAGTACACGTCCCTCCAAAACCTTTACCCGGATGAAGTGTCCCTTGCACTTGCTCCCGTTCTTCTTGTGCAGAGAGCAATCAAAGAAGTCTTGACTGAAGTCCCTGTTGTTGGACGAACCATATTGCATCTTAGAACCGCAGTCAGCGCAGTAGACCATACCGGAGAAAATGCTGCTCTTGCCTGTCCGGGTCATGCGGTGACGCTGGCTACGAATCTCCCGAACCTTTTCAAACACATCATCGTCAATAATGCGCTCATGTGTATCCGGGAAGATAGCCTGATTTTCCACGGGATTCAGATGTCTCTTTTTTTATCCCAGATAGAGTTAGTATAGGTCTTAAAGTTGACTGTGCAGCCAGTGTACTCCAGGCGTTCCAGAATCGAACTTACTGCTCTTTTATCCCAGCGATAAGGGTCTTCCGGGGCGGGTGAGTTCGTACTCAGGCCATGGCTCAACTTATAGGCGGTGGGAGTCAGAACTTTGTCCACCCACAGTTGGTTTGCAATTTGGGTCGGGCCACGGCCTTCCATGCACATGGAGAAGATGCGCTTCACGATTGCAGCCGCTTCTGGATCAACAAGCCAATGTTTCAGGTTCTCCGGGTCTTTCACATAGCCGTACGGCACATTGACCGTCAGCGGTACTCCACGCTCTCCCTTGGCCTTCTGAACAGCCCGAATCTTGCGGCTGGTATCACGGGCGTAAAACTCGTTGAACCAGTTCTTAATGCCCGCAAAATCGTTGTTTACGCTGTTCGGGTCAATGGTGTCGTAGTTGTCGTTAATGGCAATGTAGCGAACGCCGTACTGGGGAAAAGTGAAGTTTGTGTACAGACCTGTCAAGGCAGAATTGCGTCCCAGTCGGGACAAATCCTTCGTGATAACGATTCCTACACGCCCTGCTTCGATCTCGACCAGCATACTCTGAAAGCCGGGACGGTCGTAGTTCGTGCCGGAATAGCCATCATCCACAAAGAATACCGGGTTCGGGAAGTGATTCTTCTTAGCGTATTCCAGAAGAATAGCCTTCTGGTTCTCAATGGACAGGCTTTCGCCGAGCCGTGCGTCCTCTTGCGACAGTCGGCAGTAAAGTGCGGTGATTTTATTCGTTGCTCCAGACATTGTTGTGTCCTCCTTACTCTGTGGAGCAACTGTCGGTACAGGATTGGTTACCGAGTCAAGTATAGCAGAATTGGACGCAGTTGTCATTCGTCTGCACCCTCATCTTCAAATTTTTGCTGGGCGTTCTTGGCAACAATGCGCTCCAGCTTCTTCAAAAAGGACTCCTTGCCCTCATAGCTGCCGGTCACGGTGTAGGTGGTGTGACCGACTTTCTCCGTGGTGGTCAGTTCTGGAATCCAGAAGGCGGACAGGTTCTTGACATGGAGATTGCCGTTCTCATCTACATAGGAGCCGTGTTTCTTCTGCTCTTCGGTCAAGGGCTTCCGCTTGAAATAAATTTCGTTTTCAGAGATGCTCACGGTCTCGCTGGTCTGCTCTTTCGGGGTATCGTCATACAGCTGTGCGAAAAATGCCAGTGCATCTTCGGGTGAGTCTTCCTCCATGAGCTGCTCGAAAACTCGCTGTTCCTCCGCCGAGAGGTTGTTCCATGCAGCATCCAACTCCTGCTCACTGGCTGCATTGACAAAGGCTTCGATTTCTTTTTTCATGGTGCATCCTCCTTTGGCTGTGAAAAGCGGATTTTCAAAAAGTGTGGGTTTTCGTGAGAGCAAGAATCGTCCCGTGGCCACAAATTTTCAATACTTGAAAATTTCCTGTCCCCTTTAGGACAGCTTCTTGTTGGGGCGTGCCTGCCCCAAACCCTGCTAGGTGATTTCATTCTTGGTGGTTGCTATATTGCTTATATGCCTTTTCAAATCCTGATTTGTTATATATGATAAATTTATAACATTCTCCATCTTTCATGGAAATTGCTGCAACAGGAACGACCATCTGACTCCATGAAAGTTCCCTTTATCTCGTTCATGGGCAATACAAGGTTGCGATACAGTGGACTGACTGTGAGCTTTTGAGTTGAATATGTAATGCTCTGTTCATCAATGTACAAACCACCGCCAATGATTCCATTACGGCATAAGCTACACACAAAAGTTTTTCCCATAATATTACCGCCTCCTATTAGTTGATGGTTGGTTAAGTTGAGTATATCATATTGATTTCCAGAAGAACACCCCTATATAGGAGATTTTAGCCGTTTTACTGCGTACGTGCGTACGAGAGATTGGTACGCACGTACGCAGCGATTTGCCCGAAACGCACCCTATATAGCCGTTTCCCCCTCGGAGAGCCCACTACGCTTTGCAGACAGCAGGGCTGAAAGCGTCATAGTGGGTTATTACACTTCCGCAGAAGTGCCTTTTCCTCGCCGCAGACAGCCCGGTGCACCTTTGTGAGAGCTTTCTGTCCGGCGAATCCACATCGCCCACAGGCGATGTGAGCAGGGATTCCAAAGGGGCGCAGCACCCTTGGCACACGACTTTGGTACAAAGTCTAGTGTGTTACACCTTTCCAGAGGTGTATACGTTCCTGAAATGCAAAAAGCCCCATACCCAACACCTTGACGGTGCGGACATGGGACTTGATGCTTCCTCGGCCTAGCCGGGTACTCCGTAACCAATCCTGACAGGCAGTTGCCGTGTCATTTTTCGAAAACTGTTTTACGGATACCCAGCAAGTGGGAACTTCCTGTTTTTCGTTGTTTGCATGATGGGCCTGTTCCGCCTGCCATGCGGCAAACTCCCGCTGACCTTCCTCGCTGTTCCAGCAGGCAAGGATGGCCGGGTAGAATGCCCGCGCCAGGCGGTCGATGACTTCATCGGGATAAGGGGAAGTGTTTGTGGACTTTTTCTTTTTGTTCAAACGCACGCTCCTTTGATCGTCCCACCGTGGCAAATTCGGGCGAGAAAATCAAAGTTCCAATTTTTATCAGGCGCAATGGCGCGGAAGTTTTCCACCCTGCACTTGCGGCTGGTGGCTCATTGATGGCTTACAAGTGCCTGTCGTTATGCGGTCTTTTTCTTCTTCAAGGGCTTCTGCAAGAGCCTTTTCCAAATAGGTTTCGATTTCAGTCAGGTAGTTAGCAGGTCGCTGCATTGCGAAGCGGAGAACCTTCTGCTTTTCCGGTTCAGTGAAATAGCTGGGATTGTGAGTTTTTCATCATTTCGGTCGCACGGCTCAAAGATTTGTAAACCTTCATAAACTCGTCCGGTACATGATAGCACCGGAATTCTTCTGTTTGTGGTGTGGGCATGGGAAGGAGTGCCGCTTTGTCAGGTGCAAATTCTGGGCGGGCAGATTCCAACACTTCCAATGCCTCTGGATGCAGGATTTGAGCAAGGACATCTGAACGATGGCGACACTTGCCTATCGGCATCACGGACTTTGACATTTCTTCGTGGGTGAACTTTTCTTTTGTACCGGAAAAGATCTTTCCATGCTTGATGCCGGGAGAGAATTATCTGCGATGTCGATGCCTCGTGTATAGTGGCTGGCACGAAGAACGGAGGCACGGCTGACACCGTTTTCCTCTGCGATCCGGTCACAGGTTTTCTTTCCAGGGTGGTGGTTATCACCGTGATCACCACCACTTTTCTTTTGCTAAAGTGTACTGATTACCCCGAAAGATTTTTGCACCGGGCTTTCAGCTTCATACTGTTTCCCAAGCAGATAGCGTTTCTGTTCCGGGCTCAGGTTTCGCCGTCCCAACTGATTCCGGCAAATCCACGCAATGGCTTCTTCTCGGTTCTCAAATCGGGAGCGGCATGGTGGAAAAATAAATTTCAGGATGCTCCTGAACGATTTCATAACGATTGTGGCCGTCAACAAGGGTATTATTCCCCAGACAATCAAAGGAGAAATCAGCTTGCCCTCTTTGAGGATGTTTTCTTCAAGCTGCTTAAATTCATCATCGGTCAGAGGCGGAATCTGGGACTGGAACTCAGGGTCGATTTTCAGATTGATCATACGCACACTCCTTTATCTCTCCTGCTGCGTCTGTTCTTCCTCCCGGAAAAAGGACGCAACATTCTGCTTTGCGGTTTTCAGTTTGAGCAGTTCCTTTTAGCTTCCTTGTACTGCTCGTAGAACTTTGCCTTTTCGGATGCCAGTTGCGCATACTCGGCTTCCAGCTTTTTCGGGCTGGGCAGCTTGGTGATGTTGCTTGCCTTGAAATAGGCTCCTGCCACCCGGTATGCTGTCAGCTCTGCACGATGCTGTTCCTCAAAAGCTGTTGAGCAATCTTTTTTGTATTTCTATAAATAATAATCAAGAGGGCGACAGCTTTTGTTGTCACCCTCTTGATTGTTATTTATTTTTCCCATGTTTTGGCTTTTTGTCGGACATTTATAATTTGGAGCTGGTATAGAATGCTGGGAATTGCAGAAACCAATGAAAAAATACCCAAGATGATAGAATGCTTGATAATGGCAAACAGTGCAAATAGAAGCAGCAGGAATAGCCATGGGTTACGCAAAGTGCGGTAGTATTTTTTGCTTTATCGGCATAGGAGGTGTGGAGTTCAAAAGGCTTTCCATCGTTTGCTTTTTCTACGATCAATAGTTCTCGGTTAAAAGCTGTTGCGTTTGTTGCAATACAACCGCCCATTTCCGCCCATGGACGCAATCGAACTTTTCCGACAGCGCAAAAATAAGTAGAAGCTGCTTTCTCAAGGTACGGCTTCCCCAAAAAAAAAATACCGCCCACGCAGTACAGGCGAAGGATTTTGTCGGGTGAAACAGACGGCAAAATGATTGGGTGTGTTGCGGGGCGGTAAATCTTCGCAGGAAATAAAACCGCACAGAATCGTTTCTTTACAGAAATCGCTGTGGATTTGTTGGGAATGATAACATAAGTATTGATGTGTGTCAACACTTCAGGATAATGAATACATCAGATGAATGAAACACACAAAGTACAAGCAAAAGCAAAGCAATGTTTTAGGAGAATGTTTTAATTTTCGCAGTTCAGGCGGACTTGGACGGTAAACACACCGTCTTTCTTTTTCGTATAGAAGTCACCATGGTTCTCCTGAACGATACGATTTATATTTTTTAGTCCGTAACCGTGATACTCTCCGATGCGGATTCCGCGAGAAGTATCACTGTATGGGTTTTCCAGCCGATAGAAGAGGCTTCGATACTGCTTGCGCAGCTGTAGATGAATGATTCTCTGTTCCGCTGGCAGGTCGCAACAGGCTTCGATGGCATTGTCAAATGTGTTTCCGATAATGATGCTCAAAGACAACGATGAGATCGTCAGGACTTCAGGAATCGTCACATCCAGTTTGACGTTGATGTTATTCCTTTCCGCAATTCGTAAGTAATAATTCAAAAGAGCATCAACAACAGGATTTCCGACCGCAGAAATATTTGTGGAACGCTCGAAAACATCCGTGGCAGCCTGCGCAATCTTGTGAAGTTCTTCGGTATCACCGTGTTCTGCAACTGCCTGCATCGCCAGGATGTATTTCTTCACATCATGCCGCAGAGAACGGACTTCTTCCTGGCGTTCTTTGAGCTGCTGGTAGTATTCCATTTGAAGGTTGTACTGCTGCTCATTGAACTTGACTTTGAATTTTTCTAGCTCATTTTCCCGGAGAGCTTCCACATAGAACACGATCAGGATGTTTATAAGGAGAAGTACAGCCATAAGGCCGACCATATAATCAGGGAAATAATCATCCGCAGCATGATACTGTGCCACATAACAGACCGCAATACTTGCGATTTGAATCGCAATGATCGGCAGCAGCCATAGGATACGCAGAGCATTTCCTTTTCGGCTGAAAAAATGTGAGATCAGGACTACGAGTGGAATTTGAATCAGGTTTGAAAAAACAACATAGACCAACCGTGCTGCCCCAGCTTGCATTAGAATGTCGGTATCCGGGATGCGCAATCCGATCAGAAGCATTGCAAACACTTCCACCAAAGCAGTCAGTGTGAAGAAAGCTCCGCTTGCAAAAACCGCCTGCCACGGTCGAACCTCATAGAACAGCAATGCAAGGAAAAATCCGCCAACTAAAAGATAGATCGTGCGCTGCGTCACCCAATCCGGGAATAAACTCAAAGCACACTGCCCAGCAATCAAGAGTGCAACATAGGCATAGAACCACCTTGAGACGGGCTCCTTTTTTGGGAAACAGCCGACCGATAAAAAGCAGCAACAGGGCAATGTTGGCAAAGCTCCCTGCAAACTCAACGAAATAATAAAGCATCATCTTCCCAAATAAGCGTTGAAGATCTGATTGAACTCCTGACGCTTCCTCCTGCTGATCGGCAGCTGATGTCCGCTGGAAAGAAAAACAGCGGTTCCCGTAGCGTAAACAATGTGTTCCATGTTGACGAGATAACTTTTGTGTGGTGACACAAAGCACCGTTTGGGAAGCTGCTCCAAGGCTTCAGGAATGCTCATTCGCAATGTAAGGTCTTGCTCCTTGCAGTGAATCAGAACTTTATGTCCGTGGCTTTCCAGAAAGTAAATGTCCGATGTTTCCAAGGACATGGTAACACCATCGTATTCGATCGTGAAATGTTTGGAGTTCAGTTCCTGAAGGACGGCATCCATTGCCGCAGCGAACAGCGTCTGATCCAAAGGTTTGACAAGGTAGCGGAATGCAATGCCATATCCCTGCACAGCGTACTCATGCCGCTTCGTGACAAATACCACCAAAGGATGCTTCTCCATCTGAATCAAAGACTGCGCCAGCTGAAAACCGTTGGATGGCATCTCGATATCGAGAAGAAGCAGATCAAAGGATTTCTTCTGCATTTGCAATTCGCTCAGAAGTTCGTTTCCATCCATGTAAGTTTCAATGTCAAAGCAGCCTTGCACATCGTACTGCTGGACGCTTTGAACAATGCCATCAAGGTCTGATTTCTCATCATCGCAGACTGCAACGTGGTACTTCAGCATTTCGACAACCTCCACAAAATAATGTCCTGCTACTATTATAGACTGTGCAAAGGCTCCTTACAAGTAGCCTGACCTACCACTTTTGTCACCAGAACGACCAGTTTTGCCAAACCTCTTGATTTTGCTGAAATTTATGATACAGTGAAGCAAAAATCAGAAGATAAGGTGGCGCAACTGCAATGTGGGAACGCACGCTGTCTCAAAAATCAGTCCGTCTTTTCTGCGAGCAAAAAGTGATAGATGAAGCAAAGGCGGATGCGTATGTCTATGGGTACGAGTTGCTCATATCATCTGTTGTGAGCGTTCTGCTTGTTGTTTTAATCGCTGTTGTGTGTGGTGATGTGCGGTACGCACTTTCATTTTTGATTGGGTTTATCCCACAGCGAATCTACATTGGCGGATACCATGCAACATCGCACACCAGATGCTATTTGGCATTCTCCGGACTGGCACTTATCTGCATTTTGCTAAGTAAGGCAATCGCAGCAAATCACCTTTTCCGTATCCTGACAACAGTAGCTCTTTTGGGCATCTCTATCTTTCTCTCACCTATCGAAGCAAAGAATAAGCCTTTAAGTGAAAAGAAGCGGTCAAGTTACAAGATGGTCGCATCTGTTCTTTCGTCAATAGATTTCCTGCTTGCCATTTTTAATGTGCTTCCGTATACACGTCATGTAGTTTGCTACTATCTCTCCAAATGGGTATTGATTGTATTCTCAACAATTCCTTTGGTTCAACAAAAATTTAATGCCAACTTTTGTAGATCGTGTAGCGAAATCGTCGAATTCTTGGAAGGTTTCGTATAAGGGAGTGGTGATTCATGCATATTTTTATATGACAGTGACGAATAACAAAGTCACAAATGCATGGGACTATTCGATTACAACTTTGGGTTCCACATATAGTGATGCAAGTTTGACGTATAACTCCAGTTCGGCAAAACTCACCTTTACCAGTAACGCTTATAATGGTATTGCTTCTCATACTTGCTGGCTGAAGGGAACTCCTCGCGGAACAAACAATGAAGTCGATGTAACGTATTCTATGTAATGTGGAGGACAATATGAAACAGAATTCACAAAAACTGATTTTTTTAGCCTGAGTAAAATTACATGTGCTTTTGCAATGGCGATTGCAGTCTTAAGTGTGAATAGCACCTGCTGCTTTACAGCGTATCAGCCGGATGTCCCTGAATCGCTTGATCGCAACTAAACTCATATGATAGACATTATATCAAAAACGATGTGAGGTGATAGAATATGAAAATTTCAGTATGGACTAGTAATCTTGTCCGATTGACAGATAAAAGCGCAGTACCTTATGCTTGGGCTTCTTTGTTTTTCTCATATGGAATCGTAGCAGTGCATTATATCCAAGTGGCAGTATCCTCCAAAGGCTGTAACAATGCCGAAAACGAAAAAATTGCATGGGTTCAGCTTGGGCTTTCAACTTTGTTCTTGATAGTAGCTGTTGTTCTAGCTATTCAATGAAGGAAAGCAAAGTAATCACCCAAAGCAGTGTAAGGTCACAATATTTTCTATTCCAGCAGTATTCTAGTAGTTTCAGCATTTGTATGGTTCACATTTATTTGCATTTCGAGGAGTATACACCTGAAGGGGAAAATTTAATGAAGGTGATTCCAATGGAGCTTTAGTGTATTGAGTGAAGAAAAAAAATAAATTAGGAGGCAGTATACTATAACTAACAAAATCAAACGGCTGATTTCCATTCTATTGGTCACGGTTTTATTTCTCCTGACCATTCAGCCAGCATTTGCAACTGGAAATAAGAGAAAGATCGATGATTATTCGATAGAAGAACTTCTCAATCTTTCTGTGCAAGAACAAGAGAATCTCGGATTTTATGTTTTGGCCGAGGTTCCAATGCGCGTTCCTGTTTCTAATACAGACGGCTCAAGAGTTGTATCGTATATTGATGGAACATGGAGAGTTCTTTATACAAAGGCCAATGGATTGGGCTTTTATATGAGTGGAACTACCGTCGGTATTGGCCCGGATTTAATAAAAAATGTTTCAGGAACGGATTACTACACGAGCTATTCCGATAACATCGAACGAAGCTGCCCATTTTCAACGACAGCACTAGTTCCAGAACAAAGTATATATAATACAACCTATACATATGACTTCTATGATGTTGGAACTTATCTTGATTGCAGCGTTGGGTGTTATTTTGGAGTGGTTGGCTCAAGCAAACCAATCTATTGGAGTGCAACTACACAAGTTACCATCCCGAAATTATGATTTTGACCAGCTATGGATGAAATTGTTTTTGAACCCAGTGATGTCAATATGTTAGCAGCTTTAGGCATCGTCGAAAGTGTAAAGTTGTTTCCGTTTATGTTATCAATGGGAGAACTTCAATATGCTTGCGATTCAGAATATCGTTGCAAACAATTCGTGAATTGCCTTTCAGAATATTATCCTGACAGCCAAATTGAAGCTAGACAACTGTGGTCGAAATATCATGGTACAGCGAATGCGGTTCAATGTGATATGATAAATCATAAGCCACTGCGTGTTTGGGTCAGGAGTTCTGCCGATTGTTGGTGCGGCATTTATTATATTTGTTACTATGCAGCAAAGTATGGTACAAATAGAATTTTGCTTGCATCCAGAGAAGGTCTGAAAGAATTTATGGAAGGGAAAACCGATAAGATCTCACAAAAGTATTTGACGGAAGAAACTATTACTGAGTATGCCAAAAGATGGGGAAAGCTATTAAACGAAAACACCTCCATGCGTATTTGGCATGCGAACGATGTTAAAAGCGTTAACATAGATTATTTCGACCAGAGAATTATTAGTTTAGTATCGAGAATTCCTATTTCGGTTGGTGAACTTACCGCAGACGTATTAAAAGCGATTTCTGCTCCGGTAAGTGACTGGTATGTCATGAAACGCATAGAAGCACTTTTGAAAAAGGGTGTTCTTCAAGTCGTTACTCCAAACAAAATCTTTTATAATACCATCGTCCAGCTAAACGAAGAATAAAGGAATCCGAGCAAGTCGGCCCAACAGTCACCTCATTTCAACGAGAGGGGTGGCTGTTGGGTCAATTGTTCAAAAAGAAAAACTGAAGATAATAAAAAGTCTTGATTTCTCCATCAAAACATGGTATATACATTATACGAAACAGTGCTTTGAAAGAACGCTCCACCGTTCAATGACGTGTAAAGAGAGGTGCTTGCCATGACCGCTGTGATCTACGCCCGCTATTCCAGTGATAACCAGCGCGAAGAATCCATCGAAGGCCAGATTCGAGAATGCACGGCCTATGCCGAAAAGAATGACATCACTATCGTCAAGCACTACATTGACCGCGCCATCTCTGCCAAGACGGATAATCGCCCTCAATTCCAACAGATGATAAAGGACAGCGACAAGAAGCTGTTTGATATTGTTCTGGTCTGGAAACTTGACCGCTTTGCCCGGAATCGCTACGACAGTGCCCGGTATAAGACCCAGCTGAAGAAGAACGGTGTCAAGCTCATGTCGGCTACGGAGATCATCTCCGAGGGGCCAGAGGGTATCATTCTGGAATCGGTTCTGGAGGGCTATGCAGAATACTACTCTGCCGACCTTGCCGAAAAGGTTGTCCGTGGACAGACAGAGAACATCCTGAAAGGCCGCTGCAACGGTGGTCGTGGAACGTTTGGATATACGCTGGATTCCGAGCGGAAATTTCACATCGACCCGCTTGCCTCCCCTTTCGTGCTGGAATCGTTCACGAAGTATCGGGATGGCCTCACGATGAAAGAGATTCGGGACTGGCTGAATGAAAACGGCATCAAGAACCCGGTCGGAGGCGAATTTACTTACAACAGCGTGGAGCACATGCTCAAAAACCGGCGTTATATCGGAGAACTGAAATTCCGGGATGTGGTCGTGCCGGATGCGATTCCGCCCATCGTGCCGCTGGAACTGTTCGATGATGTGCAGGAAAAGATTGCCAAAAACAAGAAAGCCCCTGCCCGAAGAAAGGCAGAGGACGATTACCTGCTGACAACCAAGCTGCACTGTGGTTGCTGCGGTGCGCTGATGTTTGGCGAAAGCGGTACAAGCCGGACGGGAGAAGTCCACCGCTACTATAAATGTGCCACGGTCAAAAAGAAGAAGGGCTGCAAGAAGAAAACCGTCCGCAAACAGTGGCTGGAAGATCTGGTGGTGAACCAGACCATGCAGCTTGTTCGGGACGATGCCGCCATGGAATCCATCATCGCCAAGGTCATGGAGCTGCAAGACCGGGAGAACACCAACCTTCCTCTCTATGAGAAACAGCTCCGGGATGCAGAATCGGGTATCCAGAATATGCTCAACGCAATTCAAGCCGGAATCCTCACCAGTTCCACCAAGGAACGGCTGGAACAGCTCGAAGAGACCAAGCGTGAGCTTGAAGCCCGCATTGCGGAAGAAAAGCTGGCAAAGCCAAAAATCAAAGAGGAATTTATCCGTTTCTGGCTGATGCGCTTCCGTAAACTGGACATGAGCCTGAAAGACCAGAGGCAAGCGTTGGTGGATACGTTCATCAATTCGATTTATCTGTACGATGATAAGGTTTTGATAACCTTCAACTATAAAGAAGGTACACAGACCATCACATTTGAGGAAGCGGCCCAAGCCGCATCAAAGGGAAATGGTTCGGATTTGGATTGCCTTGCTGCACCAAGGACTGCTGCACAGGTTATGTGCAACAGTCCTTTTTATTATTTTATCGAATCCATCTTGCAAAAGCAGCGCAGTGCCTTATAATAGAGGCTGTGCCCCGGTGTGCGCGGGTACGGTTAGGATGTATAGGATAAAGGAAAAAAAAGTATGAGTTCTCAAACGAATACGCTGACGGAAGGCCCTCTGGCCAAGCAGATCTTTCTGGTCAGTCTGCCGCTGGCGCTTTCCAACCTGCTGCAGGTGCTGTTCAATATGTCGGACGTGGCGGTGGTGGGGCGCTTTGCCGGGTCTACGGCGCTGGGCGCTGTGGGCTCCACCAGCACGCTGGTGACCCTGTTCACCGGCTTTCTCATCGGTCTGAGCAACGGCATCAACGTGCTGGTGGCGCGTTTTTACGGCGCGCGCCACCCCAAGGACGTGGAAAAGACCGTCCACTCGGCGGCCATCATCAGCGCTGTTGCCGGTGTGGCGTTGCTGTTCATCGGCCTGCTGGGCTCCCCCCGCCATGCTGCGGCTGCTGAACACCAAGGAGGATCTGCTGCCCGGCGCGATCTTGTATCTGCGGGTGTATTTTCTGGGTATGCCGGCGCTGGCCCTGTACAACTTCGGCAACGCGGTGTTCAGCTCCATCGGCGACACCAAAAAGCCGCTGATGTACCTGTCCATTGCCGGTGCCCTGAACATTGCGCTGAACCTGTTCTTTGTCATCGTGTGCGATCTGAGCGTGGTGGGCGTGGCGCTGGCCAGCGCCATCAGCCAGTGCGTTTCCGCGTTTCTGATCCTGCGGGCGCTGACCCGGTGCAGGACTGCTACGCGCTTGACCCGCACAAATTACAGCTGGACCCGGTGCAAGCCAAGAGCATCCTTGCACTGGGCGTACCCGCCGGGCTGCAGAATGCCATTTTTGCCATTGCCAACCTGTTCATTCAGGCGGGCGTCAACTCCTTTGACTCTTTGATGGTCAAGGGCAACAGCGCCGCCGCCAACGCGGATGGGCTGATCTACGACTGCATGGCGGCCTTCTACATGGCCTGCGCCAGCTTTATGAGCCAGAACTACGGCGCGGGACGGCCTGACCGGGTGAAGAAAAGCTACTTCATCAGTCTGGGCTACTCCTTCGGCGTGGGGCTTGTACTGGGCGCGGCGCTGTTCTTCTGCGGGCCGGCCTTCCTTGCGCTGTTCACCACCGAAGCGGCGGTCATTGATGCCGGCATGAAGCGTGTAGCCGTGATGGCCTTTGCCTACGGCATCTCGGCCTTTATGGACTGCACCATCGCCGCCTCCCGCGGGCTGGGCAAGACGGTGGTGCCCACCGTCATCGTGGTGCTGGGCTCGTGCGTATTCCGGGTGATCTGGGTGTACACCATCTTTGCCCACTTCCACACCATCCCGGCGCTGTACCTGCTGTACCCGTGCAGCTGGATCCTGACCGCACTGGCGGAGATCGCCTATTTTGCCAGCTGCTACAAGCGTGCAATGGCCATCTTCCGCAAGCCCGCGGCGGCGTAAAAGGAAATATGATATAAAAAGGGCTGCTGCACGGTTTGTGCAGCAGCCCTTTATTTATGCTTTTGTCAGGGGGTCAGAGCGCAGCTCAGATCTCCTTCTTCAGGGTCTCGCCCATGATGTAGCCGTAGGTCAGAGCGGCGTCGAAGCCCATGCCGTACTGCTTGGCGTCCTTCTCCTCGATGGAGCCGCAGACGTCGCCGGCAGCGTACAGGCCGGGGATGGCCTTCTTGTCCTCGGTCAGGACGTGGCAATCGGTGTCGATGGCCAGACCTGCGGTGGTCAGGTAGAAGGTGGGGTCAACGCGGATGGCCCACAGACCGTCGCGGGTCTCGATGTAGGGGCAGTTGCGGCGGCCGAACTCATCGGGCTCGCCAGCCAGAGCAGCGGCGTTGTTGGCCTCGATGGCGTCTGCCAGATTGGGCAGGTTCAGCTCCTCAGAGGCCTTCTCCACGCTGTCGTAGTGCACAGCCTCGCCCTTCTCGAACATGGCAACGTAACCGTTGAAGCCGTAGGACTCGCTGTCGCGCAGCTTGACGGCAGAGGACTCGTCGAACACATAGTAGAAGGTGTCGCCGTTGTCTTTATTCAGCTTTGCCTTGGCCATGGTGTAGTGGTTATCGGAGACGATGTTGCCGATGTTGTCGCCCTTGATGTTGACCATGATGCCGGGGGCAGACTGGTGGATGAAGGCCAGCTCGAACTTGCTCTTGTAGCTGGACAGGAAGGCGGGCAGAGCGCGGTTTTCGCACTCCACATAGCCGCCGGCGTCAATACCCATCTGGATGCCCTCGCCGGTCATGCTGGAGGCGCAGTTGAAGAAGAAGTCGGCGTAGTCGGGGCTGTACTTCTTCAGCATTTCGGGGTTCTTGGCAAAGCCGCCGGAGGCAAGGCAGACCGCCTTGCCGCGCAGGGTATAGCTTGCGCCGTTTTCGCCCTTGGCGTGGAAGCCCACAACACGGCCGCTCTCGTCCTTGATCAGGTCGGTGACGCTGGTGGAGTAGATGATCTTGCCCTTCTCGTACTTCTCCACGCGCTGTGCCATGAACATCATGGCGTAGCCTGCGCCGCCCTCGTAGCAGCCGGGTGCCAGATACGGGGTGGAAGCGCCGTACTGGGTAGCGCTTTCGTAGTTGCCCATGGTGTTGAAGCCGATGCCGATGCCTGCCATCCAGTCCACCAGATCACCGGCGACGGTGTACTGCTTGGTCATGTAGGGCATTTCACCGTTGAAGAACTCGGTGCGGTGGTACTTCTCCATGGTCTGCCAGAAGTTCATCATGCCCTCCATCGTGCCCATGGCAGAGCTGCGGAAGCTGCCGTCCACATCGTAGTTGTACTGCAGCTTGGAGCCTGCGGTGGCAACGCCGCCGTAGGTCATGGACATGGAGCCGCCGGGGATATCGCGCTTCTCCACCAGAATGACGCTGTAGCCGGCCTCCAGCAGGCGGCAGGCGCAGGTCAGGCCGGAGGTGCCGGCACCCATGATGACGACATCAGCCTCTTCCTCGATGACCTCGTTGGAAGCAGCGATGGTGACCTCCTTGGAGAAGTCGTCCACGTTATAACCGGCCAGCTCGATGACCTCCTTCACAGCTGCCTTGACAGCCATGGAGGTGATGGAGGAGCCGCGCAGGTTGGGCACGTTGACACTCTGGTGCTCGACGATGGCGGCAGGGATGCGGGAGCAGGCATAGTTGCCGATGCCGATGGTCTCCTCGTGAGACAGCACCTCACAGGCAGTGATCTTGCCGTCAAAGAAGGTGGTGGCAACGTGCACCCAGCTTTCGTGACCCATCGCCTTGGTGACGTACTTGCCGTCCACCGGGGAGGAGGGCTTGGTCACAGCGGAGGAAGCAGCAGAGGAAGCTGCGGAGGAAGCGGGAGCACCGGTGGTGCTGGAAGCGGAGTTGCCGCAGGCGGTCAGCAGACCGGCAGCAGCTGCGCCCATGGTGCCCACAGCGGCACCGCGCATAAAGTTGCGACGAGAGATCTTAGCCATAAGGTTCGCCTTTCTTTTTCTTTTCTCTTCTTTTTTTGCGTTTTTCCTGTTCCTTCGTGCATTTTGAACATTGATACGATTATAGCAAAGTTTTGTCCCGGTGTGAAATACAAATTTGTACCATAATTTATCAAATCTCTTTATAAATCGTTTTCCCTTTACGGCCTGTGCGGAATCCTGTATAATAAAGATGACCAGCTTTTTACACAAGGAGGGGCGTCGTTCTATGACGATTTACCAATTGGAGTGCTTTATTGCCGTAGCAGAGGAGCTGAATTTCAGCGCCGCCGCCGCGGCTGTTCACCACCCAGCCCGCCATCACCTACCAGATCAATGCGCTGGAAAAGGAGACCGGGCTGCACCTGTTCGAGCGCACCACCCGCCGCACCAAGCTGACCGCTGCCGGGCAGTCCTTTTATCTGGACATGGTGCAGATGACCAACTTTGGCCGGCAGGCGCTGAAGAAGGCGCAGGATATTCAGGACGCCGACCGCTCCCACCTGACCGTCGGGCTGCGGCAGCTGTTCGATTACAGCACCTTTTCCAGCATTCTGGCCCAGTTCCAGCACCAGTTTCCCAACGCCTGCGTGGACGTTGTGCCGCAGGACAACCGCCGCCCGCTGGAACAGCTGCGCTCCGGGCAGCTGGATATCGGCTTTTTCTACGCCACCGAGCACTCCCGCGACCGGGACATCTCCTTTACGCCCCTGTTCGCCCTGGGCTACCATGTGCTGATGAACCCCAACTCTCCCCTTGCCGACCGGCGGGCGCTGCATCTGGCAGACCTGAAGGGGCAGAGCGTGGTGTCCTCCGGCGCATTCGACAGCTTTCTGTCCGCCTGTCAGGGACCTTCGCTGGAGCAGCTGGCGCAGGTGGGGGTGGATTGCAGCAAGATCACCCCCAGCTTTGAGGGCGCTCTGATCATGATCCAGATGGGCACCGCCATGTCTATCGTGCCCTGCCTTTCCACGGCGGTAATCCCGGGCATCGTCAAGGTGCCGCTGCTGGATTTTCCCCGGTGACGGTGGAGATCGCCGCCATGCGCCACGCACCCCGGCTGGAGGTACAGTCCTTTATCGAGATCGCCAAGCAGAAATACGCCCATCACCCCGACCCGCTGCGGATGGAGGCGCTGATCTGAGACGCAGCTGCTACTGTTCAAAAGTCCCCTTGTGTCATAGGGGCTTCGCCGCCTGTTCTGAACAGCAGCTCCTGCCCTGTAAAAGCAAAAACCGGACAGCCTGCGGGCTGTCCGGCTTTTTGTGCTATCGAAAGGTTTTACTGATAATCGTGGTTGAGGAACAGGGCCTTGATGACCACCACCTCGTCATATTCTTCCTGCTCCACCTCCACGTCCGCGTTCAAGGATTTCAGGCGTGCCTTGACCGCATCCAGTGCCTCGGGCACGGTGACGGCGCGGCCCTCCTCCACGGCGTCCATCATCTGCTTGAGCACGATGGGGTGGGCGTACCAGCTTTTCACCGGGAACGCCCCGTGGGGGTAGTGCTTGACATACTCTGCCATGGCTGCCTCGGCCTTCTCCGCACGCTTCATGATGGCGTTGTTGTTATTGTGGGCGGTGGGCAGCATATTGTAGCTGGAAAACAGGAAGATGGCGGCAAAGCCGAACAGCGCAAAGTACACGCCGTAGCTGCCGGTGTGGCTGAACACGGAATACAGACCGTAGGCCGCCGCCGCAACACCCAGCACAAAGATGGCCAGCGCCACATAGCGGTACACCGGCTTGCTTTGCAGCTGCGCACGCTTGCGGCGCTGGGCAGCGCTCAGCTCGGCGGAAAGCTCCGGCTTTGCGTCCAGATACTCCTTTGCCCGACGCAGCACGGTAAGGCTGTGCTGCGCGTCCTCGGAAAGCTCCGGCAGCTTGCGGGCGGCCTTTTCAGCGGCCTTTTTCTCCAGCGCCTGCTCACCGGCAGCGCTCAGCAGATGCAGCTGCGGCTGCTCCTTGGCAAGCACTTCCAGCAGGGCGTCCACGTCCCGCTCGTCCTTGAAGTTGCACTGCTTCTGCTTGCCGCCGTCGTACTCCACCACAAGATACGCCATGGAGGCAAACACGCCCTTGCCGGAAAAGCCGCCGGAGCTCATAGCCACCCGCTTGAACACCCGGGTGATGCTGCCGTAGGGCAGATAATAGCGGCGGTCGATGTAAAAGCTGTTCAGGTACAGCGCCTTTTTGCCTACGCCGCAGGGGCCGATCTTCCGGCAGGCTTTTTTGTCTGCCTCCAGCTCCTGCGGGTCAAGCTTTGCCATGCCCAGCTGTGCGGGTTTGAAAATCATGGGTAGTTCCCTTCTTTGCTTTAAATTCTACGCCCCTATTTTCCCACGGGACGGGGGCAATTGCAAGCCCTGATTTTTTCAAAAAACAGCGCCCGCCGCTGTACGGTCAGGCAGCGGCGGGCGCAGGTTACTTACGGAAATATGGAGCCGTCAGTTCCTTATGCCTTGGAAGTAGAGTTCTTCTTGGTAGCATGGAGGAACAGAGCCAGCATTGCGATGGCAAAGACGATGCCGATGGGGTAAGCAACGGCGGTGTTGTAAGCCACCAGCTTGCCGTCCGCATAGGTGTTGATCATCTTGCCCAGGCACTCGGGAGCCAGCACGAAGTAGGTGCAGGACACAGCGCTCATGAAGGTTGCAGGCACGGCGGTGATCCAGAAGTTCTTCTTCTCCTTGAACAGGTACATGGAAGCAGCCCACAGGACGATCATAGCCAGCGTCTGGTTGGTCCAGCTGAAGTAACGCCAGATGACGGTGTAGTTGATGAAGCCCAGTGCGTTGCCGATGCCAAGGAAAGCACCAACGCCCAGCACGGGGACACACAGCTTCAGGCGGTTTGCGTAGCTGTCCTGATCGATCTTGAGCCAGTCGGCCAGAGTCAGACGAGCGGAACGGAATGCAGTATCACCAGAGGTGATGGGGCAGATAACGACACCGATCATAGCCAGTGCCACGCCGACATTACCCATGGTCTTGAGACAGACGTCGTAGATAGCAGCAGACTGACCGGCAGCCAGAGCCTCGGCCAGACCGACCATCTTGCCATCGGTGATGGTGTACAGTGCGCAGCCGGCAGCAGCCCAGATCAGAGCGATGATGCCCTCGCTGACCATTGCACCGTAGAATACGAAGTGACCCTGCTTCTCACTCTTCATGCAGCGAGCCATCAAAGGCGACTGGGTGGAGTGGAAACCGGAGATAGCACCACAGGCAACGGTGATGAACATGAAGCTCCAGATAGGAGTGTTGGAGGGGTGCATATTGCTGAAGTTTGCCCAGATCTCGGGGATGGTGTAGGCGGGGTTGGTGAAGATACCAAAAATAACGCCCACAGCCATGATGATCAGGCAGATGCCGAACACGGGGTAGATCTTACCGATGATGGCATCAATGGAAATAAAGGTTGCGATGAAGTAGTACACCAGAATGATGATCAGCCAGAACAGGGTGGTGGTCAGCACGCCGGACATACCGCCGTTCTTGCACAGGGTAACGATCAGGCCTGCGGGGCCGACTGCGAACACGGTACCGACCATGATCAGCAGCACCACAGAGAACACACGCATGATGTTCTGCATCACGGGGCCCAGATAGCGGCCGGTGACCTCGGCGATGGAAGCGCCCTCATTGCGCTCGCTCATCATGCCGGAGAAGTAGTCATGTACGCCGCCGGCAAAGATGGTGCCGAAGGTGATCCACAGGAACACCACGGGACCCCACAGAGCACCCTGCAAAGCACCGAAGATGGGGCCCAGACCTGCAATGTTCAGCAGCTGGACGAGGAACAGCTTCCACTGGGGCATCACAACGTAGTCAACGCCATCGTTGATGCGCACAGCAGGAGTTTCGCGGTCGTCCGGTCCGAACGTGTTGTCCACGATCTTACCATAGACAAAGTAGCCTACGATCAGAAGCGCCAGACACAGTAAGAAACTAATCATACCAGAAACCTCCTTTTGAATTTCAGCCGCCGACAGCTTATGCCATACTGCGGCTATGACCGATCTCTGGCTTCATGTTAACACCTTTTTCATAATTGTGTTAATATTTTTTAGGTATGGTTCCTATATCAAAAAAGTATATGGCAGCTTATTTTATTTGTTTATTTAAACTTGTATTTTATGTCGATAGTTCGTTTTAATTTGTTCTATTGTTTCTCAAAAATATTCTTCCGGAAACGGCCAAAAGCGTCTCCGCCAAACTTTGCGCCGCCTTTTTGTGCATTTTGCTTAATCGTTTGCGATTTTCTCCCCAAAACGTGGAATTTGGGACGAAAAAAGGGAAATCCGCCCCCTCTCGTGAAAATGCAATGTCGGGCAGCCCGCAGGCTGCCCGACATTGCTCTAATTAATTATAAATAATTCTTCCGCTGCAACAACGACGACCGCCGCCAGCGGCGGAAACAGGGAGGAGTTGTTGGGGCAGCGGCCAGCAAGACGCGCGTGCCGCCCAAGGCACGATGCGGATGCTGGGTGCCGCAACCCGGAAGACACGGCGCGCATTTCAAATCTTCTTCCACCCGCTGTCCTTGATGGTGGCATCCGCCTGCTTGTGCAGCAACTGCACAAACAGCTGCTCCTCCGGCTGCAAAGGCTCCCGCTCCGGGTACACCAGTACGTCCCGCATCTGCTGCTTCTGCGCCGGGCAGTTATGCAGTGCCAGATGGTACTGCTCCAGCGCGCGCTGCGGCATGGGGGACGACCACATATAGGCCGTGGGCAGATTCTGCAAAATAGAGAACTGGCTGCACCGCTCATACACATGGATGCGGCGGTTGGGGTTCGCCTGCCAGCGGGAAGCGGTGCTCTCGTCCCCGGGCAGATGGGTGTCGCCGTGCAGCACCTCGATGTAATCGTTCAGTTCGTCAAGGTTGCGCACCTGCCGCCGTGCCAGCGGGCTGTCCTGACTGGTGAGCAGCAGGTAGGAAAACTCCATGATAGGCTCCTGCCGCAGACCGTGGCGCTGGCAGTAGCGCAGATAGTAGTCCTCGTCCTCGGCGGCATAGCGCAGCAGTGCTATGTGGTAGCCCTGCCGCAGCACAAAATCCAAAGCTTCAATGGCACCGCTCTCCCGGATATGCACCCGCAGCTGCTCGCTGCGGGCTGCCTGCTGCAAAAAATCCACCGCCGCATAGGAGGCGTAGGTGGCATGGGTCAGCACCACCCGCAGCTCGGCGCAGCTGCGCTGCTGGTGCGCCTCCTGCTTCAGCTCGTCCACCTGCTGCAGCACCCGCTGCGCCTGCCGGATGAACCGTTTGCCCTGCTCGGTGGGGATCATACCCGTGGAGGAGCGCTCAAAGATGCGCAACCCGTATTCCTCTTCCAGATTCTTCAGCGCCTTGCTCACATTGGGCTGCGCCGCGTACAGCTGCTTTGCCGCCGCCGACACCGACCCCCATTTCATGATGGCTACCAGATACCGCAGTTCCGTAATATTCATGAACCCCTCCGCGTGGTTTGCAGTCGTAACTGTATTGTAACAATTTCTCCGCGTCGCTGTCAAGCGGGGGAGAATAAACCCTCTCAGTCCGCCCCCCCTTGCACCAAAGCCCCCGGGTGCTATATAATAAGGAAAAACACAAAGGAGGGGCTGTACCATGCCGGAATACCGCGTGCTGCGCATTGACGAGCAGCTGTACGGCTGCGAGGAGCTGCCCGCCGGGCAGCCGGTGCTGTGCGATGTGACCCTGACCGATGCCGCCGGGGCTGCCAGCATCCTGCCCTACCCGGACAGGGAGCTGACATGTCTTGGCATCGACGAGGGAGACACCGTCTGTCTGCTGCCGGACGGCACCCTGCACAAGCTGTAAGGAGTAATTTTATGCATAATATCTATTTCACCCGCCACGGCGAGACGGTATGGAACGTAGAAAATAAGATCTGCGGCATGACCGACAGCCCGCTGACCGCCCGCGGGCAGGAGCAGGCGCGGCAGCTGGGCGAGCTTGTCCGGGACAGCGGCCTGCACATCGACGAGATCCTGTACTCTCCCCTCTCCCGCGCCGCCGACACCGCAAAGGCCATTGCCGCCGCTACCGGTCTGCCCGCCCGCTGCGAGCCCCGCCTGCGGGAGCAGTGCTTCGGCAAATACGAGGGCACGCCCCGGGACGGTGCGGAGTTCCGCATCTCCAAGACCCACTTTGCCGACCGCTATGACGGCGGCGAAAGCATGATGCAGCTGGCACAGCGCATCTACAACCTGCTGGACGAATTGAAGGCGGACACCGGCAAGACCTACCTGCTGGTAGCGCACAACGGCATCGCCCGGGTGGTGCACTCCTATTTTTACGATATGACCAACGAGGAGTACGCCGCTGCGGGCATCAAAAACTGCCAGCTGGTGGAATATGCCTTTTAAGGCTTTTCCCGATAAATAACCGAAAGGATTTTTATGCCAAAGAAAACCATCCAATTGTCCGACCACTTTACCTATTCCCGCCTGCTGCGGTTCGTGCTGCCCTGCATCGGCACCATGCTGTTCACCTCCATCTACGGCATCGTGGACGGCCTGTGTGTCTCCAACTTTGTGGGCAAGACGGCCTTTGCGGCGGTCAACCTCATCATGCCGCTGCCTATGCTGCTGGGCACCATCGGCTTTATGCTGGGCACCGGCGGCAGCGCCATCGTGGGCATCACGCTGGGCGAGGGCGACCCCAGAAAAAGGCCGACCGCTATTTCACCATGTTTCTGCTGGCGGCGCTTGTTTCGGTCAGCGTGCTGGCCGTGCTGGGCTTTGTGTTCCTGCGGCCGGTCGCCGTGCTGCTGGGCGCAAAGGGAGAGCTGCTGGACTACGCCGTGCGCTACGGGCGCATCCTGATGCTGGCGCTGCCGCCCTTTGCGCTGCAAAATATGTTCCAAAGCTTTTTCGTCACCGCCGAAAAGCCGCTTCTGGGCTTCTGGTTCACCGTAGGTGCAGGCTGCACCAACATGGTGCTGGACGTGGTAATGGTGGGGATGCTGCACTGGGGCGTGGAGGGCGCTGCCATTGCCACCCTTATCAGCCAATTGGTGGGCGGCGTGCTGCCGGTGTTCTATTTTATCGACCACCACAATACCAGCCGCCTGCACCTGTGCAGAACGCAGTTTTACGGCCGCGTGCTGTGGGATGCCTGCATCAACGGCTCTTCCGAGCTGATGACCAGCCTTTCCATGTCGCTGGTCAATATCCTGTATAACTTCCAGCTGCTGCGGCTTGCCGGCGAAAACGGTGTGGCGGCTTACGGCGTCATCATGTACGCAGCCTTCCTGTTTGTGGCGGTGTTCGTGGGCTATGCCGTGGGCAGCGCACCCATCGTCAGCTTCCATTACGGCGCGCGCAACCACGCCGAGGTGCATAACCTCTACCAAAAGAGTCTGCGCCTCATCGCCGTGGTAGCTGTGAGCATGACCGCCGTATCCATGGTGCTTATTCCCTATGTGGCACGTATCTTTGTGGGCTACGATACCCAGCTGCTGGCGCTGACCAGCCGCGCCTTCCGGCTGTATGCGCTGAGCTTCCTCATCATGGGCTTCAACGTGTATGCGTCCTCCTTCTTCACGGCGCTGGGGGACGGCGTGACCAGCGCCCTCATCTCCTTTCTGCGCACGCTGGTGTTCCAGCTTGCCGCGCTGCTCCTGCTGCCCGCCCTCTGGGGCATTGACGGCGTGTGGCTGGCTGTCACCGCCGCCGAGCTTGCCGCGCTGGCGGTGAGCGTGGCGATGTTCCTTACAAAGGATAAGACGTTCCATTACCGAAAGGCGTAAAACAAAAAGAAGCACGCGGCTGCGTGCTTCTTTTTGTTTATTCTGCTATGCACCTCACTCCGCTGCAAGGCGGACAAAGGGCGCGATGGCGTTGGCGTCGCCGTGGCGGACGATGGAGTAGGTGATATCGCAGTAGGGCTGGATGGCGGTGCTCTTTTCCACGGTGGAGATGAGCAGCACCTGCAATTGCAGGCGGCGGAACAGTTCCATCATGGGGCGGATGCGGTCGCTGGTCATCTTGCTGAAGGCTTCGTCCAGCAGCACCAGACGGATGCTGTTTTCGCTCTTCTGGTAGATTTGCAAAAGGCTTGCGCAGATGGCCACATAGAAGGGCGCCTGATTCTCGCCGCCGGAGGAATCGCGGCTGACGCGGGACAGATACGCCTGCTGCCCGGTGACCTGATTGGTCACCTTGATATCGTAGTCCAGATAGGTGCGGTAGTCCACATAGTCCGAAAGGGTGGCACCGGCAGCGGTGCGTCCCTCCTGCCGGGCGCGGGTGTTCTCGTCCACGTCCGCCATGATCTTTTCCATCAGTTCGTCCACCTGACGCTCGTAGGCGGGGTCAGCGGTGGCGGCAAGGTTGTCCAGAGAGTCGCCCTCGGTCATCTGCTGGTTACCCTTGTCCACGATGACCTGATAGAACGCCGCCAGCTGCGGGTCGCGGCTGGGCTCCAGCTCAAAACGGTAGACTTCCTCGCCGTAGGTCAGCTGCTCCATGACCTTGTTCAGTTCCCGGAACTGCCGCCGGGCGTTGAAGATATCGTCCTTCATGCGGAACAAAATATCCTTGCGGAAGCGGTCCTTGCAGTCCCGCTGCGCCTGCTCTAGGCGGGCGGCGTAGCGCTCCAGGTCGATGCGCACAAGGCTCTCATGCTGGGCGCGGTACTGTTCCAGCCCGGCAAGCCCCAGAGGATAATCGCAGACGTAGCGCCGGTTGTATTCCCGCTGCGCCGGTTCAAGGGTGCTGTTCAGGTAGACGGTCAGGGCATCGTCCAGCTTGGCCTGTGCCTTTTCGGCAGCCTGCGCGGCGGCGCGGGGGGATTTATCCGGCCCGGTCAGCGCCTGCTGACGGCTGCGGGAGAGCGGCTCCACCAGCGGATGGGCGGCAAAAAAGCTCTCGGCGGCCTGTGCGCTCTTTTCGGCGGTGTCCACCGCCTTTTGCTGCTCCGCCTCACAGGAGGAGATCTGTTTTTCGCACACGCGCAGATCGCCGCCGGTCTGCTCCACGGCAGTGCGGGCGGCCTCCCATGCGGCTTCGCGCACCTCTTCCTCCTTATACAGCTGCTGCAAAAGCGGGTTCTCGCGGCACTCGGCCAGCTTTGCGGCCTGCTTGTCCACCGCCGCGCGGGCGGCGGTCAGGGCGGCGCGGGCGTCCCACAAGGCGGCAAGTTCTTCCAGCGTGGTGCCGCGCAAAAGGGTCTGGTACTGGCTGTAGGCGGCTTTCAGGTTCTGCTCCGCCTGTGCGGCGGCGCGTACTTCTTCAGCAAGGGCGTTCATCTCCCCTGCCAGTGCCCCGGCGCGGGCGCGGCGGGCTTCCAAGCCGATATAGCGCTGCGGGGTGCGCAGACGCTCCAACCGGAAGGGATGGTGGCGCAGAAGGTCCCGGGTGGCGCTGTCGGGATAGTTTTCCAGCGTGTCGGGGGTGTCGCAGCAGACGATGCGGCGCAGGATGGTGTCGGCGTACTGCGCGGCAAGTGGGTTTTCGCTGGTGACCTGTGCCGCCAGACTGTCGGCGGGGGCAGTGTCGGCGCGGCGGTTGGCCTTGCGCAGACCCGGTGTGTCCAGCAGACTGATGGGGCCCACCTTATCCTTCAGCGCCACAAAAGCGCTCTTTGCGGCGGCGTAGTGAGCGGGCGGCACAAGGATATCGAACCGGCGGTCGCCCAGACAGGCTTCCACGCAGTCCTGCCAGCTTTCGTCCTCCACGTTCAGCAGCTCGCAGAAGATGCGGGCGTCCGGCTCCATGCCCCGGCTTTTCAGCTCGGCATTCACGGCGTCCCGCACCCGGGTGGCGGCGTCCCCGTGGGGGTACACCCACTTGCCGCCGGATACGGCATCCAGCTCGGCGCGTTTCTCGGTCTGCTGCCGCTGCAGGGTGGCGGTGTGCTGCCGGGCGGCAAAATAGGCTTCTTCCAGCGGCTTTTCCTGTGCGGTCAGCCAGTCGGTCAAAGCGGGCAGGGTGTCGGGGGTCAGGTCTGCCATCTTCTGCCCGGCGGCAAAGCCGCTGCGGCGCAGCACCGCCAGCAGGTTGCCGGTCTTTTCGGCAGCTTTTTCGGCGGTATCGGCGCGGCGGGCGGCGGCATCCAGTGCGGTCTGCCGGTGCGCCAGCTCCTCGTTGAGGGCATCCAGTGCGCGGCCCTCGCCGCTGGCACCGGCGGCGCTGTGGGCGGTCAGGTAGGCGCGGCGGGCTTCCGCTTCGGCGGTCTTGGCTTCGGCGTAGCGGGTGCGCAGCGTCTCCTGCTGGCGGCGTCCGGCGTCTACCCGCTCCTGCCAGACAGCCTTTTCCCCGGCATCGGCGGCAGCCCGTGCCAGCAGGGCGGCGCCCCGGTTCACAAGGGCTTCGGTCTGCTTTTCGGTGGCTTCGCGGCCAAAGCGGACGATCTCGTCCAGCGCATCGGCGCGGGTCTGGGCTTCGGCAAGAACGGCGTGCAGGTTTTCCAGCTCCAAGCGGTCGCCCTGCAAGGCTTCCAAGTCCAGCTCCGGCTGGGGCAGGATGTACTGGTACAGAAACTCCCGGAAATTCGGGATCTCGTCCATGCTGGTGCCCATCTGGAACACCTCGTTGAACTTTTTGCCCAGCGGGCTGGCTGCGCGCCCGATGCCCAGTGCGCGGCAGATTCTGTCCCGCGCCTCGCTGGGGCTGCGGGTGTAGGAAAGCCGCCCTTCGGCGGGCTTGAAGTCCTCCTTGGCGCTGGGCGCACCGGTGCGCGGGTCGATAAAGGGCAGCTGCTCCAGCGTGATGCCGTCCTCGGAGATATACCATGTCTGGTCGCCGGGGTGCAGTTCCTGCATGGGTCCCTCGGACTCCACCCGTACCGCGATGACAAAGCTGGTGTGCTTTACGCTGTCCCAGAACTCCGCCCCGATATACGCCACGGTGTGGCCCGGGCGGCGGTAGGCGTTTTCGCCGCGCTGCTTGGCGTGGACAGAGCCTTGCAGGGTGCGGCCGCTTTTCTTATTGCCCAGCGCATTGAAGTTGCGGTTGGTGGTCAGGCAGTAGCGGATGGCGTCCAGAATGGTGGTCTTGCCCACGGCGTTTACGCCGATCATATAGGTCAGACGGGCGCAGTCGAAGGTGGTATTTTCAAAGTTGTGCCAGTTGATAAGTTTCAGGCGCTTGAGTTCGATCATGCTTCACCCTCCCCTGCTTCCATGTCTGCGCCCTCCGGGCGCTCGTACAGGCCAAGCTCGGTGCGGGTGCGGGCGCTCTCGGCGGCGGCATCCGCAAGGTCGGCATCCGGCAGCGCCAGCAGCACCGTGGGGAACACCTCGATGCGGCTGTCCAGCCCGGACAGCCGTCCCACAGGACGCGCCAGATTGTACCGGCGCAGGGTGCGCATGAGCTTTTCCAGCGTTTGCTGATCCAGCTTGCGGGGCAGGTTCATCTTTTGCAATTCGGCCTGTACTTCTTCTACGGTCACCAGCACCTCGTCCGCGCTGGCGGCAAGGCTTTCCCGCTTTTGCAGGTACAAAAGCCGCAGCACCAGCAGCAAAATGCTCTCGTACTTGAGCAGCCGTGCCTGACTGCCCTCGTGCTCGTTGACCAGCGCCGCCGCCTGCATGGGCGCGGGGTACAAAAGCACCGCGTAGCCCAGCGGTTTGAACACCGCACGCACCTCGTTGAGGTGATCCTGAATATATAGATATTTTGCCCGCTGTTCCTCTACACAGCCCAGCACGAAGCAGTGGTTGAGCAGATAGTTTGCGGTCTCTTCCAGCAGATCAATGGTTGCCATCCGTGTTTACCTCCTTGCGGCGGGTCAGGACAAAATCCTGAAACCGGAAGCCGCCGCGCTCCACCCAGTTTCCGGTCAGGGTGATATCATACTCCCGGTGCGGCGACTGGGAATAGGTGTGCAGGCCGATGATGCCTGTAAAGTCGTTCGGATATTCCTCCACAAGGGTGGAGGCGTTCACCTGCCCGCGGGCGGCCAGTGCCTGCCGCGCCAGCAGCGCCACGTTTTCCTCGGTGACGGCAAGGCGGGCGTAGTCCAGCAGCAGCTGCTGCTCCTGCCGCAGCCGGTCGGGGTCAAGGGGCTCGGTGCGCACCGGGGCAAGAGGTGCTTCGGTGCGGGGCGCGGCGGGGGGATACAGCGGCTTTGCGCCGAACACTGCCGCCGGGTACAGGTGCAGCCGCGCTGCCACCGGGCCGTCGTCCGGTTCAAACAGCTGCTCCGGGCTGCGGATGTCCTCCGCATAGCGGCGCAGCAGGGCGGTGACGCTGCCCTGCGCCGAGCGGTCGCTCAGCAGCAAAAACTGTGCCCGCTGCACCGCACGCTTGCGGTAGCGGATGTGGCTGGCATCGATCTCCTTCATCAGGGTGCTCATCTCTTCCAGCGCATCCCGCTGCTGCTGGATGAGGGCACGCACCCGGGGTGCCGCCTCGCCGGGGGCGCAGCGCTCCACCCGGGCGTAATCCAGCGCTAAGCGCGGCAGCTGGTTCTGCTCACAGTCGTCCAGCTCTTCTTCCAGATAGGCGCGATAATTAAACAGGTTATCGCTGGTTTTAAAGCGATGGTACGCCGCCGCCACCACCTTTTCCTCGTACTGGTCGAACAGTTCCAGCACCTCCTGCGGGGTGCGGTTATGGGTCAGGCGGTCGATATAATGCCCGATGGAAGCGTTGAGGGCGCGCAGAGACTTGTTCAAAGTCTCAAGGTCTGCCGCCACCTCTCGCAGCACGTTCTCGTAAGGGCTTTTTTCCTGCCCGATGCTGCCCAGCAGCTGCCACGCCTTGTACAGCTTGCCGGTATAGGTGACCACCCGGGGGTTCAATATCTCTTCCAGCGCGTCCAGCAGCGGGGTGACCTCCGGCATAAAGGCAAGGGTCGGCTCGCTCTCATAACTGCCGGGCTGCTCCTCCAGCCAGCCGGTGCGGCGCAGACGCAGCAAAAAGCCCACCGCCAGCGTGTGGGGGTCGCGGGTGGGCTGCTCGTCCTCATCGCCCGCACCGTCGGCGTCCAGCGCCAGCGGCTTTGCCAGCGCGGCAAAATAATCCTCGGCGCGGGAGACGGCTTCGGCGCGGGAAATGCTGTAATCTGCCGTATGGCGGCACTCCTCCCAGAGCAGCAGCAAAAGCTCTGCATAAAACGCCCGGTTGGGCCCCGCCAGCGGGCGGAACAGCCGTGGGCTGACCAGTTCAAACAGCTGCATGGAAACGTCCTTTCTGTGTAAGTTCGATACCCTTTTATTGTACCACAGCGGGCGGGGTTTGTCACAAAAAGGCGAAAAAAAGCCCCGGGGAGCGGAGTGCTCCTCGGGGCGGGATGGGGTTCAGTTCTACGGGGTGGTGTTGGTCAGCTCAAAGCCGATGGCAACATAGGTCTTGCCGCCGATGGTCCGTGCGCCGACCCCCAGCGCGGTGAGTTCCAGCGTTATGCCGTTTTTCTCTGCGCCGCCACGCTCCTTGTTCACAGTGCTGAGCAGAGCTTGGACATTGAGCCGGTTCGCCGTGATGGTCTGCGCAGCTGCGGCCTCGTAGAAAAGCGGCACAAAGGCATTCGGCTTGCTGCTTTTTGTATCATAGCAGAGCTGCACCTGCCGCACCACGGTCTTTTCGTCACCTTCTGTTTTGCAGCGTGCGCTGCCGGTCAGGCTTTCCGCGCCGCTTTTCTCGGCGATGTGGGTGACAGCCAGCGCCCGGATGGCGTCATCGTTTTCAAAGCTCGTCTTGAATGTCTTATTCAGCGCGGTAAGATAGGCGCTTTCCACCCTGGCGTCAAACTCGGGGTTGCCGGGGTCGCTGCTGTCGCTGCAGGCGGTGAACAGTGCCAGTGCCATGATACCGGCCAGCAGAACAGCCGCAAGACGCTTGATCTTTTTCATGCAATGCTCCTTTTATAAAATGCTGGGGGCCCATGCGGATGCACAGGGCATTCTGTTTTCATTTTACAGCAGCGCGGCAGGGTTCGTCAATGGCAAGTGTGCCTGTTTTTTGCCGGGATTTTTGGGCAGAGCGCAAAAAAGCCCCGGAGGGCGGGTGCTCTCCGGGGAAGAAAGGACTGATGATTCTTTACTTATTTGTGGTAGTTGGGGTTCTTGACCTTGAACGCAATTGCCATGTAGCTATGCTTGCTATCTCCCTTGACAACAACGCCAATGTCTGTCCAAGCGCCATTCTGGTTGATATTGACATTTGTATCGGTATTGACCTTCTTCGAGATCTCGTTCAGAATGAGACCCAGTATCGTATCCTCATAGGAGAAGTTCGTCGCCACGAGAACCGTCAGATACTCTTTGTCCTTACCCTTTACTTCGCCGCCAAGAACGAACTTATAACCAAAGATGCTGCCAGAAGCATTGATCTTCTCATCCAAGAACTTTTCTGCTTCAGCCTTCAGGGCTTTGTTATTATCTACGCTTGCAGTGCTGGTGCTGTACTTGCCCAGGACCTTATCCTCAGCCGTTGTGTCCTCTTTCATGCTGCCAGTGTTGCCGCCGCCGGAACAGGCAGTGAGCATCACCATAGCCATTGCGCCTGCAAGCAGCAGAGCGACGATCTTTGACAGTTTCTTCATAGGGGTATCCCTCCAATCAGCGTTTTTTGTGGATATGTTTCTTTTTTCTCGAAAGGCTTTCGCAACCATCGTTGCCTTTCTGCCCTGATTATATCCGACACCTGACGGTTTTGTCAATCGGGAATATCGCTAAACTTCCTGAAGCAGTTTCGTGAAAATGATGAAAATAAGCGGGATTTGTTGCAGTTCTGATATATTCCGGAATAAAGTCTGTCTACAATTCACAGAATCATCTTTTCCCTGCCCCGGCGGCGCGGTTTTTCCGGGTGCGGGAGCACTTAAATTTGGACATATGTTGTGTTGGCAGGCGTCAACTTTCTTGAAAAGGGTTCGCCCTCTCAGGCGCTCCCGCGCCAGCTCTCCCAAAGGGAGAGCCAAGCCGTAAAGTTCAGCGCTAAAGTATTAGGCGCAAAGAGAAACTTCCCGACAGTGGACTTGGCTCTCCCTTTGGGAGAGCTGGCAAAGCCGCAGGCTTTGACTGAGAGGGCGCACCATTTTCCCCATTATTTTGCCTTTTTACACATTTTCACCACGTTTTAGTGGTAAAATCATGTCCAGATTGAAACGAACTTGGAGGAAGTACCCATGCAACACTGTCCCGCCCGCGCGGCACAGCGGCTGGCGGCGGCAGTTCTGGCGCTGGTTTTGCTGCTGTGCGCCTTTTTGCCCCGTGCCCACGCCGCCGAACTGAAAGAGAAAAACGGCATCCGGCTGCTCAGCTTCGACACCAGCCACATTCTTTCCATCGGCAACCAGACCTCCGGCAAATGCAGCTTGTACGCGCTGCGCTATGCACGCACCATTCTGGATGGAAAAGTTTGCTCCGGCAGCGGCATGTGGTCAAACGGTGCGGTGTGGTCCGCAGCGGGCTACACCGGGTACTCCGGCACCCGCGCCGAGTGCCTGAAAAAGCTGTACAGCGAGCTTTCCGCCGGGCATCCGGTGATCGTGCACCTGAAAAACACCACAGTCAGCGGGGTAAAGCGCCACACGAACCGCACCTCTACTTATGAATACCACCTGACTTCTTCCGGCTGGAACGAGGTGAACTACCCCCACATTGCCACCAGCAGCACCTACGGCCACTGGGTATGCGTGGCGGGCATCTCCCCCACCGCCGACCCGGAAAACCTGACCGAGAGCGACTTCTACGCCCTCGACCCCGCCCGGGTAACGGCAAATGGACGGCTTGCCGTCACCCGCCTGCTGGATCATACCCTGTGGGTGGAAAACTCCCCCCTCAAGGTGCTGGGGTAAAAGTATCATATGATAAAACAGAGCGCCTGACACCGCGGTGTCAGGCGTTCTGTTTTTATTCAGTTCCTTAATATCCCTTCACTGAGAAGCCGCGCTCCCACGGGTCGGGCGGCAGATCCTTCTGGCGGATGCCGGTGATCTGGATATAATCGCTTTTCTGGATCATGGCGAACAGCCGCAGGAACTTTTCCGGGTCGCCCTGCACTTCCAGCGTCACGCTGCCATCGTCCTCGTTCTGCACCCAGCCGGTCAGGTCAAGGGTCTGCGCGGCGTACCGCGCCCGGTAGCGGAAACCTACCCCCTGCACCTGCCCGGTGATGATATAGCGCCGCCGCACCGTGCCTTCCGGCAGTGCGGGCGGGGTGCGATCCTTTTTGGAAAGAAAATTAAACACGGCAGTGTCCCTTTACAGCTCCTGATAAGCGGTCATCAGGGCGGGAATGAACTGCTTTTTGCGGCTCACCACGCCCGGCAGCGTCCAGCTGGCATCGGCGGCGGGCTGGGTGTCGAAGCCATCCGTCAGCACCTCGGCGGCGTAGCGCCCGTTGCAGATGACCACGCTCTCCTCCTTGGGCACGTCGGTCAGCAGCATATAGATATCCTCCACGTTCTGCTTGTTGCGTGCTTCCTCGAGATAGGGCTTCAGCAGCGCCTCGGCGGCGGTCAGGTTCTTGCGGGTCATATAGCTGCCCTGCGCCACACCAAAGCGGATATCGCCGCACATGAACACCTTGAAGTCCTGCAAGAACACTTCCTCGGCGGTCTTGCCGTCCAGCTTTTCGCCGGCTTCGAACATCTCGTTGGCAAACTCGTTGATGTCCACCCCGGCGAGCTTTGCCAGACGGTTGGCGGCGTTTACGTCGATGGGGGTGCAGGTGGGGCTGCGGAACACCAGCGTATCCGACAGGATGGCGGCCAGCAGCAGACCGGCGGTCTTTTGCGGGATGGTCACGCCGTTTTCATCGTACATCTGGGTGACGATGGTGGCGGTGCAGCCCACCGGCTGGTTGCGGAAGTACACCGGGCCGCTGGTCTCCAGACTGCCGATGCGGTGGTGGTCGATGATCTCCAAGATCTCGGCCTGATCAAAGCCCTCCACCGCCTGTGTGGCCTCGTTGTGGTCCACCAGAATGATGCGGCGCTTGCGCAGGTTGATGATATTGCGGCGGCTGATCATACCGCAGTACTTGCCGTCTGCATCCAGAATGGGGAAATACCGGTGGCGCACCTTTGCCATCACGCGGGTGACGTCTGCCACCGGGGTGACGAGGGTGAATTTCATGATATCGTCCCGGGTCATGTAATAGGAGATGGGTGCACACTGGCTGATGAGCTTTGCCGCCGCATAGGTATCGCAGGGGGCGCTCATAATGGCTACGCCGGTCTCGGCGGCAATGTGCTGGATGGTGCGGCCCACCTTTGCGCCGTTGCAGATGATGATGAGAGAAGCTTCCTTCTCGATGGCGCAGAGCTGGCTTTCGTAGCGGTTGGTCAGGATGACGATCACCCCCTTTCCATGCTGCTTTCCAGCATTTCCGGGGTGGCGGTGCCGATGCGGATGTGTCCGGTGGTGCACTCTGCGTCCTCGCTGCCCACCACCATGGTAGCGCCCAGCGTTTCCAGAATATTGCGGTAGCTGGTGCGGCTCTTGGCAAGGATGCCGGTGTCGAACAGGTCCATGTTGGCGGTGGCGATATCCTTCACCGTGATGACGCCCTGCAATTCGTCCTCCTCGCTGGTCACGGGGAGGGTGTCGATCTTCTGGTCGCGCATGATCTCCCACGCCTTGCGCAGGCTGGTGGAGCCGGGGATGCCGGGCACCTGCCGGTAATCCACATCCCGAATTTTAGGGTTGACGTCGGTGCACATCCGGGGCGGCGTGACCCCGAACTTTTTCAGCACAAATTCCGTTTCCTGATTCATCTTGCCCGCACGCCGGGCCTCGCAGACCAGATCGCTGGTCTTGTTTTTCAGCTCTGCATAGGCAATGGCAGAGCAGATGGAGTCGGTGTCCGGGTTGCGATGCCCGATGACCACGACCTTGTGCGCAGTTTGCTGCATACTGTACCCCCTTATGGGTCCTCAACTTCTTATCATATACCAAAGCAGCGCCCCTCTCCTGCACAGCGGGGCGGGCTGCAACCTTATTTTAACACAACTGCGCCCATGGGTAAAGGGCACGCAGCGCGGCAGACTGTTGCTTTTTGGCACTTTCTTGTATACAACCTCTTGCATTTCGACAGCTTCCGCTGTATGATAGAAGCATTCGAGCTTTTTGTCATTTGCAACGGAGGACAGCATGAAATCGTCCAAATTCACATCCACTCCCCTGTTTCCACGGCAGGCGCTGGTGGCGCTGCTGCTGCCGCTGATCGCAGAGCAGGCGTTAAGCGTGACCATTGGTCTGGCGGACACTTTGATGGTGTCCTCGGTGGGCGAGGCCGCCGTGTCCGGCGTGAGCCTTGTGGACAGCTTCAACACCCTGATGATCCAGATCATGAGCGCACTGGCCACCGGCGGCGCGGTGGTCACCAGCCAGTACATCGGCCATCAGGAGCCGAAAAACGCCAAGGCGGCGGCTGCACAGATTTTATTCGTGCTGTCCAGCTTCAGCGTGCTGGTGGCGGCGGTGGTCATCGGCGGGCGGCACGCCATCCTGCGGGGCATCTTCGGCTCCATTGACGCGGACGTGATGCACTACGCCGAGACCTACTTTTTGCTTTCGGCGCTGAGCTACCCCTTCATTGGCCTGTACAACGCCGGTGCGGCGCTGTTCCGGGCGCAGGGCAACAGCAAGATCAGTATGCTGTCCAGTCTGGTGATGAACGTGGTGAACATCGGCGGCAACGCGGTGCTGATCTACGGCTTCGGCATGGGGGTCATGGGCGCGGCGCTTGCCAGCCTTGTGTCCCGCGCCATTGCCTGCGCGGTGGTGCTGTATCTGCTGCAAAAGCCGGGCTGCGCCCTGCGGGTGGACAGCCTGCGGGCGATGGCACCGAACGGCGGGCTGATCCGGCGCATCCTGCGGGTGGGCATCCCCGCCGGTATCGAGAACGGCATGTTCCAGATCGGCAAGCTGTCGGTCTCCAGCCTGACCTCCACCCTTGGCACGGCTGCCATTGCCGCCAACGCGGTAGCCAATACCACCACCACCTTCCTGAACATCCCCGCCAACGCCGTGGGCATGGCTGCCCTGACCGTGGTAGGCCAGTGTCTGGGCGCGGGCGAAAAGGAGCAGGCGGTGTACTACTCCCGCCGCCTGATGCTGACCGCCTACTGCGGCGCGTGGGTGATGAACCTTTCGGCCTTCTTCTTTGCCAACCGGTTCGCGGTGTCCCTGTTCAACCTCTCGCCGGAAGCGCAGGCCATGGCGCTGGACATCATGGTGTGGTTCAACATCGTTTCCCTGTTCGTGTGGCCGTCCAGCTTTACCCTGCCCAACATCCTGCGCGCCGCCGGTGACGCCCGGTTTACCATGACCGTGAGCATCGTGTCCATGTGGGCCTTCCGGGTGGGCTTCTGTTACCTGGCAGTGCTCTGCTTCGGCGGCGGGCTGCTGAGCATCTGGATGGGGATGTATCTGGACTGGGTGTTCCGCTCGCTGTGTTTCTACCTGCGCTTCCGCCGTGGCAGCTGGCTGGAGCAGAGTGTGATCTGAATTTTTTATCCACCCCTTCTCCCGGTCTGTAAAGACCGGCGAAGGGGTGGATTTTTTCTTTTTTGCAGGAAAGCGCCGCTTTGATTCGTATTATCAGCAGAAGAGCGATGGTATTTTTTACAAGTTCCACAAATTATTTTTTCAGCGCTTGACAAAGTTTTCACCTTTCGTTCTTGCAATCTTCATCGTTCGGGCGTATAATTTCTCTATGCTATCAGAGTTTGCTCTTCTGCAAAAGGAGGCTATTCTATGAAACGCAGCTGGCTTGCGCGCCACCCCATCGGGTTCATGGCGCTGTATACGATATTTTATCTTTCCGTTTTTCACTCTCTGGAGTCAAATGTCCCCCTGCGCAGCATTCTGGTGCACTGCCGTCTGGACGATCTGATCCCCTTCTGCAAATATGCGGTGATCCCCTATTTTGCATGGTTTTTATGGATCCCCTTCACCCTGTTCTATCTGCTGTGGAAGGCCCCGCGGGAGGACTTCTGGCGGCTGTGCCTGCCGTTGTTCTCCGGCATGACCATTGCACTGGCGTGCTACGCGGTGCTGCCCACAGCGCTGGACCTGCGCCCCTACTGGGTGCCGGGCAGCGACATCTTTGCGCAGACCGTGCGCTTTTTGTACCGCACCGACACCGCCACCAACGTCTGTCCTTCCATCCATGTGTTCAACTCGGTAACGCTGCTGCTGGCGTACTACCGCAGCCGCATTTTTGATGCGCCCCGCCGCCGCTGGATGCGTCCCGCAGCCGCTGTGCTGTGCATTTCCATCGTCTGCTCCACCGTGCTGCTCAAGCAGCACAGCTGCATTGACGTAGCCTTGGGTGCGCTGCTGGCACTGGCGCTGGACAGCGCCTTTACCGCCCTCGAGCGCAGCCAGCTGCCGCAGGTGCGGAGAGCATAAAATTCTTTTTTTCGGCAGCGTGGGACGATTTAAAATGCCCTCCGCGTTGCTCTGGGCATGATTCAAGGAAGAATTATTTTTATTTTTTTGGCTTCCAAAAGTCTGCGGACTTTTTGGAAGCCTTTTTTCACGCGAGAGCCCCTCTTGGGAAAGTTTTCTGGTTCAGTTAGAAAACTGTCGTTTTTCTTTACGACCCCAACTGTGAAAAAGTGGCTCAGAAACGCCCGCAGGCGTTTCTGAGCCACAAATTATAACAATAATTTTTCCGCTGAACATGGCCAAAGCGCACGCGGCGGCCATTCAAAATCGTTAAAATAGCCCCTCGGGCAGGCAGATATCCTGCTTGGGGACTTTCGTCCACGCAAAGTCCGGCACAAGGCTTTCCGGGGTGCGGGGCGCAGGCTCCGGCTGCAAGCCGTAAGCATACGCCAGCTTGCCGATGATCTCCGGCGCGGTATATTTTGCCCGCAGATTTTCAAGGCTCTGGTCGCCGTCCCGCTTGGACAGCCGCCGCCCGTCCGCTGCCAGCAGCAGCGGGCAGTGGGCAAAGCGGGGCGGCTGCAGGCCCAGCAGCCGGTACAGGTACAGCTGCCGCGCCGTGGAGGAAAGCAGGTCTGCCCCGCGCACCACCTCGGTGACGCCCATGCGGGCATCGTCCACCACCACCGCCAGCTGATAGGCAAACACCCCGTCTGCCCGGCGCAGATAGAAGTCGCCGCAGTCCCGCAGCAGGTTTTCGGTGTGGGTGCCCATGCAGCCGTCCGTAAAGGTGATCTCCTCATCCGGCACCATCAGGCGGTAGGCAGGGGCTTTCTTTTTGCGCTTTTCTGCGATCTCTTCCGGCGTCAGTCCCCGGCAGGTGCCCGGGTAGATGACGTTGCCGTCCGAGGTGTGGGGTGCGCTGGCGGCGTGCAGCTGGGAGCGGGAGCAGAAGCAGGGGTATACCAGTCCCCTCTGCTCCAGCTTGCGGTAGCTTTGGGTATAGATGTCCCCGCATTCGCTCTGGTAATAGGGCGCGTGTGCGCCGCCGGTGCTGCCGCCCTCGTCCCATGTAAGCCCCAGCCACGCAAGGTCCTGCTCCAGCAAGTCGGCGTAGACGCGGGGGCAGCGCTCGGCGTCCAGATCCTCGATGCGCAGCACGATGCGCCCGCCCTGACTTTTTGCGCTGAGCCACGCCAGCAGGCTGCACGCCAGATTGCCCAGATGCAGCCGTCCGCTGGGGCTGGGCGCAAAGCGCCCGGTGACCGGGCGGCTGGTGGGGACAGGGGCTTTGTTTTGCATGGGTGTGCTTCCTTTCGCTTTTACTGGTTTTTTCTCATTATAAGCCCTTGCTGTGCAAAGGTCAATGCGCATAAAAAAGCCGCCGCAGGCGGCAATACCTGCGGCGGCGGGAAAACCGGCTGCTCAGTGCAGCTCCGGCCAGTAGCCCTTGTTGGCTTCGATCATATCGTCCAGAATGGCCTTGGCAACGTTCATGCTGGGCACAGTCTTGTTCAGGGTAAAGGCCTGCAGCACCTTCTCGTAGCTGCCTTCCACACAGCCCTCTACCAGCAGCTTTTCGCTGTTGAGCTGCTGCATCATCAAGCCCTGCTGGAACAGCGGGATGTTGTCCCGGGCAATGACCTCCGGGCCGTTTTTGCCGATGTAGGCGGGCAGCTCCACCATTGCGTCATAGGGCATATTGGGGATCGCGCCGCGGTTCTCGGTGATGATGAGGAAGCGTGCCTTGGTGTCGTTCTTCAGCGCAGCGGAAAGATCTGCGATCCAGTCGCCGTGGCTGCCGGCATAGAAGGTGTTGGCGTCCACCTTGCCGGTCTTGAGGTAGTGGTCGATGCCGTCGAACAGGTTCTTTTCGCGGGTCTCCTCCACCTCGTTGGCACGGGTGTGGTTCGGGTCCGAGTGCTCCACGAACTCCTTGGCCTGCAGATAGTAGTTCAGGTAGGTGTTGGGCAGGTACTCCGGGAAGTTTTCCATGATCTCGTACTCGCCCTTCCACACATAGTACCAGCTGCCCTTGGTGTGGCGGTTCTGGCTGCTGGAGGAGGTCAGGGCGCCCATGCCCTTGAGGTAGCTTTCCGGCAGAAGGATCTTGTTCTCCTTGATGTAGGCGCGCAGCTTGGGCATCAGGTCCTCGCCGTGGTACTGGATGGAGGTGAACCAGCCGAAGTGGTTCAGACCAAAGTAATCGTAAACGATCTCCTTCTTGTTCTGGATGCCCATGGCAGCTGCCACCACGTCAATGATGGCGATGGGCATATCGCAGATGTTGATGATCCGTGCCTTCGGGCGCAGCTTGCGGCAGGCTTCGGATACGATGGCGGCGGGGTTGGAGTAGTTCAGGATCCAGTAGTCCTTCTTGGCATACTTTTCCACATCGTCGATCAGCTTGATCATGGGGAAGATGGTGCGCATTCCGTAGGCCATGCCGCCGCAGCCGCAGGTCTCCTGTCCCACGCAGCCGTGGCGCAGAGGGATCTTCTCGTCCTGCTCCCGCATGGCGTAGCCGCCCACGCGCATCTGGGCAAACACAAAAGAGGCATCCGTGTAAGCCTGCTGCACATCGGTGGTGACCACCAGCTTGATGTCGGTATTCAGTTCCTTGTGCAGGACCCAGTCCACCACAACGGCCACCTTGTCCTGCCGCTCCTTGTTGATATCGAACAGACGGATCTCGTCTACCTCCAGTTCTTCCCGGCGCAGGGCGATGGATTTGACGATACCGGCGGTAAACGTGCTACCGCCGCCAGCGATGGTAATGACCATAATATAAACGCTCCTTTTTTGTATTTTTTCAGGTTAGCCCGGCGCAGTCCGCCGGGACGCGGAAAAGCGGTTTACTGGTTTTCCAGCTGTGCCTCCACGGCACGCTTGATATCGGCCACCTGCAGACCGTAAACGATCTGGATATCGGTACCCTTTTTCACGATGCCGCTGTTCGGCAGTTTGTTGATGGCAGCTTCGTCCAGCTTTGCGGGGTCCTTGATGTTTACCCGCAGACGGGTGAAGCAGTTGTCCACCGACAGGATGTTCTCCTTGCCGCCCAGACCGTCGATGACGCACTGCACCTCGGCAGCGTTCTTCACGCTTGCCTTCTTGGCGGGTGCATCGCTCCCCGCGGTCTCGGTGCTCACCTCTTCCCGGCCGGGGGTGTGCAGGTTAAAGGCCTTGATCAGCAGGGTAAACACCACAAAGTACACTGCGATCTGGCACAGCGCCAGCAGGTACAGGGTGGGATAGTTGGTCTTATCTGCACCGGCGGAAAGGTTCATCAGCACCGAGCCGAGGAGGTTGGTGGTAAAGCCGGTGACATGGAAGATGTGCAGTAGCACGATGAACAGGCCGGAGATGCAGGCGTGTGCCACCCACAGGATGGGGGCAGAGAAGCAGAACATGAAGTCCAGCGGCTCAGTGATGGAGGCCAGAGAAGCGGTAAAGGCCAGCGGCACCAGAACGGCAGCGGTCTTTTTGCGGTTCTCCTTGCGGGCGCAGAAGATGAAAGCCGCCACGATGCCAAAGTAGCCGAAGGTCTTGGTGAAGCCGGTGTACATCCACACGATGCCGTCCGAGAAGGGCAGACCCATGCTGTACTCCATCATCATGACGATGTAGGAGCCGGTGTAGGTGGCATCGCCCACGGTCAGGCTGTTGCCCAGTGCAGAGAACTGGAAGGGGGTGTAGATGAGGTGGTGCAGGCCGGTGGGGATGAGGAAGCGCTCCAAGAAGCCGTACAGGAACAGGCCGAAGTTGCCGGAGGTGGCGATCAGATCGGTCAGTGCGCTGATCACGTTCTGCACCGGCGGCCAGAAGAAGCAGGAGCCAAAGCCGAACAGGATGGAAAAGACCACCATGCAGGTAAAGGACCAGCGGTTGCCGGAGTAGATTTGGGTGATGATGCCCTTGAACTGCTTTTCACAGGTGCGGTTGTACACCCAGCCGCAGACCAGACCCAGCAGGATACCGCCGAACACGCCCATATCCACCGTCTGGATGCCGAACACGGTGGACTGACCGGTGCCGTACAGACCCACCAGCGGGTCAGCCTCTGCCAGCATACCCAGCTGGGTCAGGGTGACGTTGCCGGCGGTCAGGTACATAAAGTAGCTCATCAGGCCGATGATGGCAGCCTGCTGCTTGTTCTTTTTTTGGCCAGCGCCGCTGCGATGCCCACGCAGAACATCAGGCTGAGGTTGTTGATGATGACCATGATGCAGTTGTAGATCAGCTGTCCCAGCAGCTTGATGGGGGTCCACTGCAGAACGGGGATCATCGCACTAAGGCTTGTGCTGGTAAGCAATGCGCCCAGCACAAGGATCAGGCCTGCTGCCGAGATATACGACAGCGGTGAGAGCATGGCTTTGGAGAACTTTTCCAAGCCATTCATGACTTTTTCTTTCATCGTGTAATACTCCTCACTTTTTGACTTGACTGTTTGGGGGGATGATTTCTATTCCGCAGGGCTTCCGGACGCCCTGTTGAAACATTTTAACCAACGATCTTGGTCAGGTGGATGAGCAGATAGACCTGCTCCTGATGATCCAGCTCGTAATCAAATTCCTGCCGCAGATAGGCATTGATGCGCTGCAAGCACACCTCGTTGCGGCTGTCGCGCTGCAAAAGCACCGTATACATGGATTCCAGCCCGGCATCCTGCCACGGGGTGTGCCGCAGGATGCGCGCCGCCAGAAACTTGAGGTGCACGGTCAGGCGGGTGGTCTCAAGGCTTTCTTCCTCAAAGGTGCAGTGATAGGTGTCGCAGATGATCTCCTTGACCGCCTTGACGAATTTTACGGTATCATAGGCCAGCGCACCGTCCGCCGCACCGGCTACCAGATGCAGGGCAATGTAGCCCGCTTCGTCCTCCGGCAGCTGTACGCCGCAGAACTGCCGAACAAGTTCCAGCGCCCTTTGCCCCACTGCGTACTCCTTCGGGTACAGCATCCGGGTCTCCGAGAGCATGAGGTTGGGCAGAAAGGTGCCCTTTTCCACACGTTCCAGCGCAAAACTGATGTGATCCACCAGCGAGATGGTGCTTTTGCTGCTGAGCAGGATGCCCTGCTCCTCTGCCGCCAGCGAGATACGCTCGGCGGCCTGCATCACCTGCGGGGTGACGTTATCCAGCATCTTGAGAAACTTGGTCTGCAGCTCGTTCTGCACATAGTACACCTTGGAAACGCGGCTTTTGTCGATCACGTCCCCCGGGCGGCGGCCAAACCCAAGCCCGTTGCCCACGAGAATGGCTTCCCTGCCGTCCGGCATGACCACCGACACCGCATTGTTATTGAATACCTTTACAGCCTGCATCGCCGCACTCCTCCGCTTCCATGCCGCAGCTTTTGTGAAAAAGAAAAAGGGCACAAGAACCAAAGGGATGCCGTTGCCGCCTTCCCTCTGATGCTCATGCCTGATCGAACAGTTACACGCACTGATAAATTCACTTGTCTGCTTTTGATTATACGAGCCAGCGCAGGAAATGTCAATCTGTTGAACTGCCCGAAATTCAAGCTGTATTTTTGTATATCCTGCACAGGTCTGCTTGAAATTCGTCCTGCGCAGAACGATTGACAACGCCGTGCGCAGAACGTATACTTAGAGTGTAGATCCCGCATTGCTCCGGCGGCTTGCCGGAGCACCAGTTACGGAGGTTTTTCTTATGACATCGAAATATATCCGTCCCCTTGCGCTGCTGCTGTGCGCCGCTTTCCTGGGCTGCCTGCTGGCAGCCTGCAACGGCTCTGCCGACAGCAGCCCCGCATCCAGCGCTGCACCCGCCTCGGACAGCGCATCCGCTTCCGGCAGCAGTGAGCTGCCCTCCTCCACCACAGAGGCCAACACCGGAGAGCTGAACCCCGGCAACTTCGACGAGAACTCGGTGTTCTCCATCACCGGCACAGAAAACGCCTTTGCGCCTTGTCTGGGCTGGGGGCCCGGGGTATCCGGCTGCTCCTTGAAATCGGTCATCGCGGCAGCATCGCTGCTGCAATGGGCCGAGGGTGCACGGATGTCCAGCCGCTCCCCGGAGGCCATTCAGGATGCCTTTTACAGCTGGTACGACGGCCTGACCGACAACCAGCAGGAGGGCTTTGCCGAGGCTTGGCCGCTAATTAAGGACGCCGCGCTGGACCTGCTCAGCGACAAGGACAGCATGACCGACCGCATCGCGGATGCAGGGCTGGACGCTGACACCCTGCCCGGCTGCACCCTGAAAAACTGGCAGGCGCTGCAAAGCGTACTGGACGGCATCGTGCCGGAGACGAACGGCGAGGCTTAAACGCAACCTTAAATTTTAAAGCGCAATGGGGCGCTGACCACACGGTCAGCGCCCCATTTTGTCGTTATACCTTTTTCAGCACATACTGGCGGGTGCCCATGCCCACCTTCTCGGCCTGTTCAAGGGTGGCCTTCCACTCGATGTTGGGGTTGGAGTCCTTGAAGTTATCGTGGTAGCAGTTCCAGCCCGGCTTTGCAAGGTTCGTGCCCAGCTGGCTGTTGGGCAGCGGGGCGGCGTTCAGGCAGGCGTCCACGCAGGCCTGATCCAGCGCCACAGGGTCGAAGGACGCAAAGATACCAATATCCGGCAGGATGGGTGCATCGTTTTCGCAGTGGCAGTCGCAGTTGGGGCTGATGTCCTGCACCAGAGAAACGTGGAAGCAGGGACGGTCGTGGCAGACTGCGGCGGCATACTCCGCCATCTTGCGGTCCAGCAGCTCGTTGGCGCAGTCGTTGGGAGAATAGATGGCGTCAAAGCTGCACGCACCGATGCAGCGGCCGCAGCCCTTGCACTTGTCGTAGTCGATGACCGCCTTGTTTTCGGCATTGTAAGTAATGGCGTCCGAGCCGCACTCCTTGGCGCAGCGGTGGCAGCCGCGGCACAGCCCCTCCTGCACGGCGGGCTTGCCGGCAGCGTGCTGCTCCATCTTTCCTGCGCGCGAGCCGCAGCCCATGCCGATATTCTTGAGCGCGCCGCCGAAGCCGGTGGACTCGTGGCCCTTGAAGTGGGTCAGGCTGATGAACACATCCGCATCCATGATGGCGCGGCCGATCTTGGCGGTCTTGCAGTATTCGCCGTTGGGCACCGGCACTTCCACCTCATCCGTGCCGCGCAGACCGTCACCAATGATCACCTGACAGCCGGTGGTCATGGGCCAGAAGCCGTTCAGCTGGGCGCAGCTCAGGTGCTCCAGCGCATTCTTGCGGCTGCCCGGGTACAGGGTGTTGCAGTCGGTCAGGAAGGGCATACCGCCCTGCTCCTTGCACAGGTCTGCCACCACCTTGGCGTAGTTGGGACGCAGAAAAGCCAGATTGCCCAGCTCGCCGAAGTGCATCTTGATGGCCACGAACCGGCCGTCCATGTCGATATCCTTGATGCCGGCGGCAATGCACACGCGGCGCAGCTTGTCCAGCAGGCTGGTGCCCACGGGACAGCGGAAATCCGTATAGTAAACTTTGGATGCTTCCATGGTGTTTTTCCTCCCATATCCTTCCGGCGGCGTCTGCCGCGCGGTCTCTCTTTTGTTCAGTATAGTATAGCACACCCGGGCGAGCGGTGTAAACAGAAAATGGAACCGTGCCGTTTTTCTCTGCCCATTTTGGGGTTGACAGTCCTGCCCTGCGGTGTTATCTTATATCGGTTCCAAAAAACAGAACGGATGTCAAGATACAGGAGTTATTTCTATGAACGATTTTGATACATTCTGGCACGAAGCTAAAGCCGCCCTGCGGGTGGCGCTGCAATGGTTCTTTCTGGCCGTTCCCATGGGTCTGCTCTGTGGATTTCTGGGCACCTTGTTCCACCTTGCTGTCGAGCACGCCACCGAACTGCGCGCCGCGCAGCCCTGGCTGCTGTTCCTTTTGCCTGTGGCGGGTCTACTCATCACCGCCCTTTATAAAGTAACAAAGTGCGAGGGCGTGGGCACCAACAACGTTATCCGCGCTGTGCAGAGCGGCGAACCGGTCAGCATTCTGCTGGTGCCCGCTATCTTTCTGGGTACGGTGCTCACCCACCTGTGCGGCGGCTCTGCCGGCCGCGAGGGCGCTGCCTTGCAGATGGGCGGCAGCATCGGCTGGAATCTTGGCACCCTGCTGCGGCTCAAGGACCACGACCGCCGCACCGCCACCATCAGCGGCATGGCTGCGTTCTTCTCTGCCCTGTTCGGCACCCCGCTGGCGGCGGCCTGCTTTGCTATGATGGTGGAGGATGTTGGCCTGACCTTTACTTCTGCCTTTGTCCCCGCCTTTACCTCTGCCCTCATCGCCTACGGCTGCTCGCTGGTCTTTGGCATCGCGCCCACCCACTTTGCGCTCACCGCGCCGGAGCTGAATGTCCGCACTGCCCTGCTGGTCATCCTGCTGGGTGTGGCCTGCGCTGCCGTTTCCCGCCTGTTCTGCTACACCCTCCACTTCATGGAGCACACCGTGCCAAAGCTTCTCCCAAACCCGTGGGTGCGGGTCTTTGCGGGCGGCGTGCTGGTCATCGGCTTTTCCTATCTCTTCGGCGTGGGGCGGTATAACGGCGCGGGCATGAGCGTCATCATTGCCGCCGTGGAGCAGGGACAGGCACTGCCGTGGGATTTTCTGTGCAAGATCTTCCTTACCGCGCTGACCCTTGCCTGCGGGTTCAAGGGCGGCGAGGTAGTGCCCAGCTTCTTTGTGGGTGCTACCTTCGGCTGCGTGGTCGGCCCGCTGCTGGGTCTGCCCGCCGGGTTTGCAGCGGCGGTGGGGCTGGTGTCCATCTTCTGCGGTGCCACCAACGTCCTGATCCCCTCCATCCTGCTGGGCTTTGAGCTGTTCAGCGGCGCCGGGCTGGAGCTCATCGCGCTGGGCTGCGGTATCTGCTTTATGCTCTCCGGCCACCACGGCCTGTACAGCAGCCAGACCTTTGTTACCAACAAACTGCGCTCGGAGTATATGTCCCACAAGTGGCGCGTAAAGGTGAAAAGCGGAAGAGTAAGCGTTTAATACTAAAAAACAGGGGCTGCTGCACCGAATGCCGTGCAGCAGCCCCTGTTATCATTATTAAGCTTTTCTCTTATGCCAGCGCGGTGATGGCCGCCACAGCCAGCACGATCGCACCCAGCACGATGCGGTAGATGCCGAAGAACTTGAAGTCGTGGCGCTTGACGTAGTCCATCAGGAAGCGGATGGCTGCAAGGCTGACGACAAAGGCCACGACGCAGCCCACCAGCAGCACAGCGACCTCGGTGCCGGTGATGGATACGCCGGAGACCGCGAACTTGATCACCTTGAGCAGGGATGCACCCGCCATGACCGGGATGGCCAAATAAAAGGTGAACTCCGCCACGCAGGCGCGGGAGAGACCCAGCAGCAGACCGCCCACGATGGTAGCGCCGGAGCGGGAGGTGCCGGGGATGATGGCAAGGCACTGCCACACGCCGATGAGCAGCGCGTCCCGGTAGCTGATCTGTTCCAGCTTTGTGACCCGGGGCGTGGTGCGGCGGTTCTCCACCACAAGGAAGAGCACACCGTACAGGATCAGCATGGCGGCTACGGTGATGTAGTTATAGAAGTGCTCCTCCATCCAATCGTCCAGCGGACTGATGACCAGCACCGGCAGGGTGGCGGCTACCACCTTGAACCACAGGTTCCACACGCTGGGCTTGGAGATGACCTTGCCCTGCCGCAGCCCGAAGGGCCACAGCTTATTCCAGAACAGCACCACCACGGCCAGAATGGCACCCAGCTGGATGACCACCCGGAACATGGACATGAATTCTTCACTGGCATTGAACTTGACGACCTGCTCCACCAGAATCATGTGACCGGTGGAGGAGATGGGCAGCCACTCGGTAATGCCCTCCACGATACCCATCAGGATTGCTTTGATGATCTCGAAAAACGTAATAAATCCCTCCTGCAGCACCCGCTGGGTGCGTAGTTTTTTCAAAAGCAGTTTCAGTATACCATACTATGAGCCGCTGTGCATACAGATTATAGAAATTTTACCCCGGGCGCTGTATTTATCTGCCCCGGGAAATGTGCTATACTATAAAAATAAGAAGTTTGTCTGCTTTCTGCGCCCGGCGCTGAAAGCTCTGAGAACAACGAGGTGAACCTTCATGAACATACTGGTGATCGGCTGCGATCAGGTGGGTGCGGCGCTGATCCGCGATCTGGAGCGCATCGGCCATGATATCTCGGTGGTGGAAAAGGACCCCGAGCAGCTCAAGCGTCTGGATGCCTTTGACGATTATACCTTTCACGGCACTGCCCTTGTGGGCGACCCCACCGACCCGGACACCCTGCGCCGGGGCGGCGTGGAGAACTGCGACGCCGTGGCGGCGGTGGCCGAGGAGGACTCGGTGAACCTGATGGCGGCACAGCTGGCAAAGAACATCTTCCGCCGGGATAAAGTCATCTGCCGGGTATCCGACCCGCATCTGCAGATCTTGTACCACAAGGCCTACGAGCTGGAGACCATCTGCCCCACCGTGCTGACCGAGCAGGCGGTGTTCCGGGCTCTTTCCAAGTAAAACAGCCTGTTTTTGCTTTACAGACCGTAGAATGAGGTAACGATATGAAAGTTTGTATTGCCGGCGGCGGCCGGGTGGGCATGTATCTTGCCCAAAGCCTGCTGTCCCACCACCATAAGGTGACCATCATCGAGCCGCAGGAGGCGCTGTGCCGCACCCTTGCGGATACGCTGGATATCCCGGTCATCTGCGGCGACTCCCTGAGCTTTGACACCCTTCGCACCGCCGATGTGGCCAGCTGCGACGCCTTTGTGGCGGTGACCAACACCGACGAGACCAATCTGGTGGCGTGCCAGATCGCCAAGCGGGAGTTCGGCGTGAACCGCACCGTGGCACGCGCCTCCAACCCCAAAAACCGGGACATCCTGCACACGCTGGGCGTGGACACCGTGGTGTGCGGCACCGACAACCTGAGCCACATTCTGGAGCGGGAGATCGAGACCGACACCATCCGGCAGCTGCTTTCTCTGGGCGGCGGCACTGCCAGCCTGAACGAGATCCTGCTGCCGGAGGACTTTCAGTTCGCGGGCAAGGAGATCAAGGAGATCCCCATTCCCGGCGATGCCATTCTGGTCAGCATCACCCGGGATACCGAGTTCATCATCCCTCACGGCAGCACGGTGCTGCTGCCGTGGGACCGGCTGCTGTGCCTGACACAGGACGACACCCTGCATCTGCTGATGGATGCGTGGGGTCTTTCCTCCCACAAATGAGCGAGCAGGAGCTGCTGCGCACCGCTCTGGTGCTGCCGCCCCGCGCCCGCCGGGTGCTCTGCGTCTGGGCAGCCGTGCCCGGGCTGGTCTGCGCGCCCTTTGCCTTCTGGCAGAGCGTGTGGGCGGGCACAGTCTTTTGCGCTGTATGGGCGGCGATGGTGGCGCTTGTCCGGGCGCGCTGCTGCAGCTTTGTCGCCGCCCTGACGGCAGACAGCGTCACGGTGCAGTCCGGTAGCCATCCCTGTGCTGCACCGCATCCCGCGCCGGGCGGTCACCGGGGTGCAGCTGCTGCGCACCCCGCTGCTGTGGGCGGCAGGGTGCACTGTGCTCCTTGTGCGCAGCCCGGGGCTGCAATTGGTGCTGCCCGGCATCCCCGCCGCACAGGCGACTGCGCTGGCAGCGGTACTGATGGAGGGCAACGTATGAGCCGGGAAAAGCACTTTCACCCGCTGGCGGCACTGCATCTGCTGCGCAAGACCCTGTTGGTCTACCTTCTGCCGCTGGTACAGGTGCTTTTTGACCGCAACTGGGACGCCCTGCGTGCGGCGCTGCGGCAGGAGCTTGTATTGCTCTTCTTTATCAGCGCCGTGTGCTGGGCGGTGTACTATGGCGGCCGCTGGCAGGTGGATGCCGAGGGCACAGTGCACGTCAGCTGGCGGCTTGGCGTGCGGCTGGACCGCGCCCTGCGCGCCGAGGGGCTGGCGGCGCTGATATTGGAGCAGCCCCTGCTCTACCGCCTGACCGGTGCCTGCCGGGTGGTGCTGTACCCTGTGGGGCAGACCAAGACCATCACTTTGTATCTTACCCGGCAGCAGGCCGAGGAACTTGCCGATGTGCTGCTGCCGGTGACAGACCCGCTATGGCACGCGCCCAAGGGCGGCGAAAAGCTGGCCTTTACGGTGCTGGGTGCCAACGGCCTGTCTACCCTGATTTTGTGGTGGCTGGCCATCCACCAGACCCAGAGCTACGCCCCGGATGCCCAGACCGCTGCCCTTGCGCAGCTGGGACAGCTGGCGGCGTTTGCCGCCCGCTGGCTGCCGCTGGGCACGGCGTGGCTGCTGGTGCTGGCGGGTACGCTGTTCTGCATCAGTCTGGTGCGCAGCGCCTTGCAGGCGGTGCATTATACCGTCTGGCGCACCGATACCCAGCTGGGCAGCCGGGGCGGGCTTGTACGCCGGTACGAGATGCGTCTGCGGCTCTGCCAGCTGAACTACGCCGACCTGCGCCGCTCCCCCGCCACATGGGCGCTGCATTATTGCCCGGTATTCGTCTCGGCAGGGGCGTGCCGCCCGGAGCTGCCCCTGTTCGTCTGGCGGGAGGGCACCCCGCTGCTGCGGGAGCTGCTGCCGGAGATGGCGCAGCTGCCCCCGGACACCCGCGCCGACACCACTGACCGCAGCATGGTATTTTTTCTGCCGGCGGGCATCCCGCTGGCGCTCTGTCTGCTGCTGACGGCGGTGTCCCGCACCACCCTGCCTGCCCTTACCCTGCCGCTGCTCATCCCCACCGGGGTGTTTGCCGCCCTGCTGGGCGCTGCCGCCGTGGGCTGGCACCGGGAGGGCGTATGGCAGCAGCAGGGACAGCTGCTGCTCTGTCGGCAGCACCGGTTCCATCTGCACCAGCTGTGCGTGTTCCACCCGGACACCGGCTTTACCGCGTTGCAATCCCCTTGGGCGGTGACGGTGCAGCGCGCCAACCTGACCCTTGTGTTTCCCGGCAAAGAAAAGGTCACGGTGCGCAGCGTGCCGCTGGCGGCTCTTGATTTTCTGGAGATATAGAAGTATACTTGCGATGCCCCGCTGAACCTACGGTCGGCGGGGCATTTTTTGTATCACAGACCAACGGAGACTATTTTATGATAAAGACTGTATTATTTGATCTGGACGGCACCCTGCTGAACACCATCGACGACCTTGCCGATGCCGGCAACTGGGTGTGCGCACAAAACGGCTGGCCCACCTTTACGGTGGCACAGTTCAAGCTGATGGTGGGCAACGGCATCCCCAAGCTGGTGGAACGGTTCTCTCCCGCTGACGCCCGCACCCCGGCGCAGCTGGCGGCGACGCTGGCGCAGTTCACCGCCCGGTACGACGCCCACAAGGAGGACAAGACCGCGCCCTACCCCGGCATTCTGGCACTGCTGGACGCACTGAAGGCTGAGGGCATCCAGTGCGCGGTGTTCTCCAACAAGGCTGATGCCCTGTGCGGCGGCATCATTGCCCACTACTTTGGCACCGGCCGCTTTGACGCCGTGCGGGGCAACCGCCCGGGCGTGCCCACCAAGCCCGACCCCACCGGGCTGTACGCCCTGATGACCGAGCTGGGCGCAGACCCCGCCGCCACCCTTTTTGTGGGCGACAGCGACGTGGACATCCTCACCGGACACAACGCGCAGCTGCCCGCCATGGGCGCGCTGTGGGGCTTCCGCGGCCGCGCCGAGCTGACCGCCGCCGGTGCTGACGCACTGGCAGAGGTGCCGGAGGACATCCTGCGGTATGTGCAGGAGCAGAACAAGTGAATAATCAAGAGGCCGTTGTACAGTATTTTGTGCAACGGCCTCTTGTGTATAGGACAATTTAAAATGGTCTCCGCTTCGCTCTGACCATATTTAGCGGAAAAGCATTTTATAATAATTCGCGTTTGTCGCGGCCTGCGGGCCGCTCAAACGCATTTTCACAGAGAGGGGCTTAAAGGCCAAGCGGCAGCTGTCTGAAAAAGCAAAAACGCCCTTGCGCATTGCGCAAAGGCGTTTTTATGACCCGTACGGGAATCGAACCCATGTTACAGCCGTGAAAGGGCCGTGTCTTAACCGCTTGACCAACGGGCCTTACAAATACAGAGCTTCGCTAAAACCTCCGACTTTCATCGTCCACTACTGCGGACGACCGTCCCCCTTATCTTAGCGAAACTCTGTAACGTGGTAGCGGTAACTGGATTTGAACCGGTGACACTTCGGGTATGAACCGAATGCTCTAGCCAACTGAGCTATACCGCCACATATTTAACTTGCACTCGAACGGTGCTTTATTATTATATCCATAGATGCCCCTTTTGTCAACACATATTTTCAAAAAATTTGCAGTTTTTTGAGATTCTTGATTTATTTACATAGGTGCGTTGAAATACAGGTTTTCTTGTCAGTTTTGCAGCAAAAACCCTCTCAGGCGCTCCCGCTTCCCACGCAAAAAGCACCGCTTCCCTGTGCGGAAAGCGGTGCTTTTTTCAACCTTTTTCTGTCCGGTTGTGGAAAACCCGGTGCAGTTTTAGTCCTTCTTATTGGTGGGGGGACCATGACCTTCAACCCGCCCATGTACGGCTGCAGCACTTCGGGAATGGTCACGCTGCCGTCGGCCTGCAGATGGTTCTCCAGGAAGGCGATCAGCATACGCGGAGGTGCCACGCAGGTGTTGTTCAGGGTGTGGGCCAGATAGGTCTTGCCGTCCTTGCCCTTGATGCGGATGTGCAGGCGGCGTGCCTGTGCGTCGCCCAGATTGGAGCAAGAGCAGACCTCGAAGTACTTCTGCTGGCGGGGGCTCCAAGCCTCGATATCGCAGCTCTTGACCTTCAGGTCAGCCAGATCGCCGGAGCAGCAGTTCAGCTGGCGCACGGGGATCTCCATGCTGCGGAACAGCTCCACGGACATCTTCCACAGCTTCTCGTACCAGTCGGCGCTCTCCTCGGGGCGGCAGACCACGATCATCTCCTGCTTCTCGAACTGGTGGATGCGGTAGATGCCGCGCTCCTCAATGCCGTGTGCGCCCTTCTCCTTGCGGAAGCAGGGGCTGTAAGAGGTCAGGGTCAGGGGCATCTTGCTCTCGTCCAGCGTCTGGTCGATGAAGCGGCCGATCATGGTGTGCTCGCTGGTGCCGATCAGGTACAGGTCCTCACCCTCGATCTTGTACATCATGGCGTCCATCTCGGGGAAGGACATGACGCCCTGCACCACGTTGCCGTGCATCATGAAGGGCGGGATGACGTAGGTAAAGCCCTTGTTGATCATAAAGTCGCGGGCGTAGGCCAGCACAGCCTCGTGCAGGCGTGCAATGTTGCCCAGCAGGTAGTAGAAGCCGTTACCGGCCACGCGGCCTGCGGCGTCCATATCGATGCCGTCAAAGCTCTCCATGATCTCGGTGTGGTACGGGATGGGGAAATCCGGCACAACGGGCTCACCGAAGCGCTGAGCCTCCACGTTATAGGTATCGTCCGGGCCGATGGGCACGCTGGGGTCGATCATCTGGGGAATGGTGTACATGATCTCCTGAATGCGTGCAGATAGGTCCTCTTCTTCCTTCTCCAGCTCTGCCATCTTGTCGGCGTCCGCCTTGACGGCGGCGTTGTTGGCGTCGATCTGTGCCTGCAGCTCAGCCTTCTGTGCCTCGTCGGTGCACTTCTTCAGCTGACCGAACAGCGGGCCGTTGGCCTTGCTCAGCTTGTTGCGGGCAGCCTTGAGGGCTTCCACTTCCTTCAGGGCTGCGCGGTACTTGGCATCCTTTTCGATGACCTCGTCCACCAGCGGCAGCTTGGCATCCTGGAACTTCTTTTTGATGTTTTCCTTAACGGCGTCCGGGTTCTCGCGGACAAATTTGATATCCAGCATGATTGACTCTCCTTAACTCTATTGGGCTTGCAGCGGCGCACTTGCGGCTTTCCGCTGCCGTTCAAAGGCGGCAGTTCCCGCCTTGGATCGCATGATTATTCGGTTTCCATCTGGTACTGTCCCAGCAGGTTTGCAAAGGCGCGCAGCTGCTCGTCGGAATAGAAATGCACGGTCAGCTTGCCCTTGCCGTCGTGGTAGGCCACGTTCACCTCGCTGCCCAGCACCTGCTTGAGGCTTTCTTCCACCTCCACCGGCAAAGTGCCGCGGGGGGCAGGTTCGCGGGGCTCCTTGGCGGGCTTTGCCATCTTTTTGCAAAGCGCCTCGGCCTGACGGACGTTCAGCTGGTTGTCCGCGATGATCTGCGCGGCTTCGGCCTGCAATTCCGGCGTGGGCAAGCCCAGCACCACCTTGGCGTGGCCGGTATTGATAAAGCCGCTCTTCAGCAGCTCCAGCACCGTTTCCGGCAGGTTAAGCAGACGCAGACTGTTTGCCAGTGCGCTGCGGCTCTTGCCCAGCTTGCGGGCGGCCTGCTCCTGCGTCAGGTCGCAGCGGGTCATCAGCTCCCGGATGCCGGCAGCTTCTTCCACCGGGTCCAGATCCTCGCGCTGCAAATTTTCCACCAGCGCCAGCTCCATGGCCTGCTCGTCGGACACATCCTTGATGACCACCGGCACCTCGGTAAGACCCGCCATGCGGGAGGCGCGCCAGCGGCGCTCGCCTGCCACGATGCTGTAACCGCCCATGGGTCTTGGCCGCACCGCGATGGGCTGCAACAAGCCGTGCTCGGCGATGCTGGCAGCCAGCTCACTGAGGGTCTCCTGCTCAAAGGTCTTGCGGGGCTGGTCGGGGTCCGGCTCGATCTCGCGCAGCGGCAGCGTTTCCACCGCTGCGTGCTCTGACTCAAAGACCGGTGCTGCGTCCTCAAACAGACTGTCCAGCCCGCGTCCGAGCCCTCCTTTTCCTCTTGCCATTGTTTACCTTGTTCCCCCTGTTTTAATCTTCCAGAGCATTTTTCGCCGGCTCTGCGGCGGGTGCAGCCTTTGCGCGGGACTTCTTAGGTTCCTGCGGCCGGTTGTGCTCTTGACAAATTCGATGGCCAAGTCCATGTAGGCTTCGCTGCCCTTGCCCTTCGGCTCGTAGAAATTGATGGGCTGGCCGTAGCTGGGCGCTTCCGAAATGCGGATGGAGCGCGGGATGGTGGTCTTGTACACCTTGGAGCCGAAGTACTTCTGCATCTGTTCCACCACCTGCACGGTCAGGTTGTACCGCAGCGAGAACATGGTGAACACCACGCCCTCGATATCCAGATACGGGTTATACTTTTTGCGGATGGTCTTGAGGGTGCTGATGAGCTCCGACAGACCTTCCAGCGCATAGTACTCGCACTGCACCGGGATGAGCACACTGTCGCAGGCGCTCAGGCCGTTGAGGGTGAGCAGATCCAGACTGGGCGGGCAGTCGATAAAGATGAAGTCGTAATCTTTCTGCACCTCAGCCAGCGCCTTGCGCAGACGCCCCTCGCGGCCGGGCAGGTCGATTATTTCCAAGCTGGCACCGGCCAGCCGGGTGTTGGAGCCGATGACATCGGTGCGGTACTCGGTGTGCCGGATGGCCTGTGCCGCCGTTGCCTTGCCGATGAGCACCTCATAAGTGCCCGCTTCCACGCTGCGCTTTGGGATGCCATAGCCGGTGGTGGTGTTGCCCTGCGGGTCGAGATCTACGATAAGCACCTTTTTGCCCAGCGCCGCTACGCAGGACGAAAGGTTGACGGCGGTGGTGGTTTTGCCCACTCCGCCCTTCTGGTTTGCGATCGCTACAATTTTTGCCACGCGCTTTTCTTCCTCCCGGGGAAAGATTTGTTCCACATGGAACACGCAGTCGTGCCCGCCGGTTTCCCCGTCCGGCAGACACCTTGGCTTCTAGTATAACACATCCAAATTGTTTTTTGAACCATCTGGAGCGTTTTTCAGCTGGATTTTTAACTTTTGGGGGTGGGAAAGTTGAAAAGACCGCACGATTCTGGGCTCAAATAAACGATTTGGAATGGCTTCCGCTTCGCTCTAGCCATGTTCAGCGGAAATAATATTTATATTTTTCGCGTTTGTCGCGCTCTGCGGAGCGCTCCAAACGCTATTTTCACGGGAGGGGTCGTAGAGAAAAACGGCATTTTCAGCGCCGCTTTCTGCGAAAGCATGGCGCTGCGGTTAGCGCCCTCGCCCTCTCAGTCACCTTCGGTGACAGCTCTCCCAAAGGGAGAGCCCTTGGCATGGCGGGAAAGTTTCCGGCAAAGCCGTAAACTTTGCAGGTGGGAACGCTCCCCCGGGGGGAGCTGTCGCGCAGCGACTGAGGGGTTTCAAATTGGCGGAGCCGGAAAAAACGGTTAAAAGATCTTCACGCCGAACAGGCGTGAATCTTCAGTTTTTTCCGGTGCAGCCCACCCCTTTGGGGTTAAAAGGGGCGAGCAGCCCCTTTTTCGTGGCTCCAGCGCGTCGAAATCGCTGGCACTTTTCTGGTTCTCTTTTGGTGTCAAAAGAGAACATCTCTCGGCTATATCCTCTTCCCCTCTTCCCTGTTCCACATGGAACAATTCACTTCTCTGCGGCGGCGGTGGGGATGCGGACAGTGTACTCGATGTAGCCGTCCTTCTCTTCCCGGTGGGCGGTGGCGGGCACGCCGTTGTCGGTCATCAGCCGGATGGCGTGGTCGATGGTATTGACAAAGATGCGCACGTCCCGCACCATGGAGATGCGGTGCCCAGCCTTGGGCGGGCTGTTCAGCAGCTGCTCGATGTAGCTGTCGGTCTGGCGGGCGTTCAGGCGGCGCTTGGCAATGGTGATGAGCGCCTCGCTGCGGCGGTTCTCCGGCAGGCGCAGCACCGCGCGGGCGTGGCGCTCGGTGAGGTTGTTGTCCAGCACGAACTGCCGCTGGTCTGCGGTCAGCTGCAACAGCCGCAGCTTGTTGGCAAAGGTGGGCTGTGCCATGCCCAGACGCTTGGCGGCTTCGGCCTGCGTGCAGTCCCACAGCACCATCACATCCCGCAGCCCCTGCGCCTGTTCAAAGGGGTTCAGGTCGGCGCGCTGGATGTTTTCCAGCAAACCCAGTGCAGCGGTGCGGTCGTCGGCGTAGCTGCACAGGATGGCGGGGATGGTGGTCATTTTTGCCAGCTGGCAGGCGCGCAGCCGTCGCTCCCCTGCCACCAGCTCGTAGCCTTCTGCTGCCCTGCGCACCGTGACCGGCTGGAGCAGACCGTTCTCCCGGATGCTCTGCGCCAGCGCCGTCAGCTCCTGCTCGTCAAAGCTTTTCCGCGCCTGAAAGGGCGACGGGTGGATCTGGTCGATGGGCAGAGAGAGTAATTTCCCGGACGGTTTCTTGCGTTCAAACATGATGCTGCCCCTTTCCTGTGAAATAAACCTTCGGTTTTTCCACATTTCTCCGGGAAATCGTGGAAAACCTGTTCAGCTTCAGTGTAGCACACAAAGAAAGACCCCGCCAGAAATTTCGTTCGGCAGGGTCTTACAGGTTGCGTCAAGTTATGCGTTATTTCAGCGGGCTTTTTGCAATTTTACCGCCGTTTCTGGGGTATGCTGTCGGAGTTTGCGAAATCTTTTTGCACAAAATCAGCGTGCGGGTGTCGCCGCCGGGCAGGTGCAAAGTGCGGGTCTCGCGGTACTCGCCGCCCAGCTTTTTGATAGCACCCCGGGCGGCGGTCAGCTCCTCTTCCCCGGATGCGCCCTTCATGGCAAGGAAGTTGCCGCCCACCTTTACCAGCGGCAGGCAGTATTCTGCCAGCATGGGCAGGGCTGCCACGGCGCGGGCAGAGGCAAGATCAAACTGCTCCCGCCACACCTTGCGGGCGGCTTCCTCGGCGCGCTCCTTGGCAAACTCCACCCCGGTCAGACCCAGCTGGGCGCAGGCGTACTTCAAAAACTCCACCCGCTTGCCGGTGGGCTCCATCAGGGTCAGCTCCAGCTCCGGTTTGAAGATCTTGGTCACGATGCCCGGAAAGCCCGCCCCGGCACCCACGTCCACCATGCGTCCGGCTACCTCCGGCTGGCTGGCAAACAGCAGGCTGTCGAGGAAATGCTTGTCCTCGATGCCCTCCGGGTCGGTAATGGCGGTCAGGTTGACCTTCTGGTTGTAGTCTACAAGGATCTGGGCAAAGGCATCCAGCTGATCCAGCTGGGTGCCGGTGAGGGCAATGTTCCATGTGGAACACTTTTCCTCCAACCGCTGTTTGTCGATCATAGTGTTTTCCTTTCTGTCAGGTGGTCGGGGTAGCGCAGTCGTTTATTTTATCGCAACTTCGTATTATTTTTGTTGTTTTCCTGCCAGTGCGATGCTCAGCTGCGCCACATCGGAGGGCGAAACGCCGGGGATGCGCCCCGCCTGCCCCAGATTGCGGGGACGGATGCGGGCAAGCTTTTCCCGGGCTTCCAGCGTCAGGCCGGTCAGGGCGGCATACTCGAAATCCTCCGGGATGAGGGTCTTTTCGTGGCGTGCCACCTCCCGGATCATCCGATCCTGCCGGGCGATGTAACCGGCGTACTTGATCTCGGTCTCCAGCCGCTCCGCCAGCATGGGGGTGATCTCCTCTCCCCAGCCGATGATGCCCGCCACCAGCGGGTAGCTGATTTCGGGGCGGCGCGCAGCTCCTCGGCAATGCCGCCCTCGGCGGCGGGGGCAAGACCGGCGGCTTCCATGGCGGCGCGCAGGTCTGCGGTGCGCAGATGTGTCTCGTGCAGGCGACGGCGCTCGGCTTCCAGAATCTGCTGGGTGTGCTGGTACTTTGCCCAGCGGTCATCCTGCACAAGGCCGTATTCCCTGCCGATGGGGGTCAGGCGCTGGTCGGCGTTGTCCTGCCGCAGGGTCAGCCGGTACTCGCTGCGGCTGGTCATCATGCGGTAGGGGTCCATGACGCCCTTGGTGACAAGGTCGTCCACCAGTGTTCCCAGATAGCTGGTGTGCCGGGGCAGCACCAGCTGCTCTAAGCCCAGCGCGTTGCGGGCGGCGTTCAGACCCGCCAGCAGACCCTGCGCGGCGGCTTCCTCGTAGCCGGAGGTGCCGTTGAACTGCCCTGCCCCGTACAAGCCCCGCACCACCTTGCTTTCCAGCGTGGCTTCCAGACTGGTGGGGTCTACGCAGTCGTACTCGATGGCGTAGGCCGGGCGCATGATCTCCAGATGCTCAAAGCCCTTGATGCTGTGGTAGAAGGCGTTCTGCACGTCCTCCGGCAGGCTGCTGGACGCACCCTGCAAATACATTTCCTCGGTGTTCTCGCCGCAGGGCTCTACGAACAGCGGGTGGCGGTCCTTGCCGGAGAAGCGCACCACCTTATCCTCAATGGAGGGGCAGTAGCGCGGGCCGACACCCTCGATCATGCCGCCGTACAGCGGGCTGCGCTGGATGTTATCCAGAATGATCTTGTGGGTCTCAGGGTTCGTGTAGGCGATCCAGCATTCCACCTTGTTGTGCATGGGTGCATCGGTCAAAAAGCTGAAGGGCTGCAATTCGCTGTCCGGGTCGCCGGGCTGGCATTCCAGCTTGGAAAAATCAATGCTGCGGCGGTGCACCCGGGCAGGGGTGCCGGTCTTGAACCGGCGCAGCGGCAGACCGGCGGCTTTCAGGCTGTCGGTCAGGGCGTTGGCGGCGTGCATGCCGTCCGGGCCGGAGGCATACCACGCATCGCCCACAAAAATTTTGCCGCCGAGGTTCGTACCGGTGGCAAGCACCACGCACTTGGCGGTGTATTCGCCGTGCAGCTGGGTGACAACGCCCTTCACATGGCCGTTTTCCACTTCCAGCGCCACCACCTCAGCCTGATGGATGGCCAGACCCGGGGTCTGTTCCAGCGCGTGCTTCATGTATTCGTTGTAGCGGCGGCGGTCGGTCTGCACCCGCAGTGCGTGCACGGCGGGGCCTTTGCCCTTGTTCAGCATCCGGCTTTGCAGATAGGTGGCGTCTGCCGCCAGACCCATCACGCCGCCCAGCGCGTCCACCTCCCGCACCAGCGTGCCCTTGGCAGTGCCGCCAATGCTGGGGTTGCAGGGCATATTGCCGATGGCGTCCAGACTCATGGTAAAGACGGCCGTTTTTGCGCCCAGCACAGCAGCTGCATGGGCGGCTTCGATGCCCGCATGGCCAGCGCCGATGACAATGACATCATAATCTCCTAAGTGGTTCATATACTTTCGGGTTTCCTCTAATCAATGATTTGAATTTATTTTCCCACACAAAACCGCTCGAACACCTGTTCAATGACGGCTTCCGAAGCGTTTTCGCCGGTCAGGTCGCAGAGGGCGTCCAGCGCGTCATCTACGCAGACCGAGACGGCGTCCAGCCCAAAGCCGCCGGCGGCGGCATCCAGTGCACCGGCTACGGCGTCCCGGGCGCGGAGGGCGGCAGAAAGCTGCCGCTGCCCGGACAGGCTGGCGGCATGGGGGTCGATGCTGCCGGTACCCAGCAGCCGCGCCACCGCAGCGGCGATGACCTTGCGGCTCCCCTCTTCCCGGCAGCAGACCGGCAGCACCATGGCAAAATAGGGGGCGATGAGCTCTGCATCGAACTGGGTGGGCTTGTCCTCTTTGTTGACAAGGGCAATGGCGGGGCGACCGGCGCAGCGCTGCGCCAGCGCCAAGTCCTCCCGGCTGGGCGGCTCGGAGCCGTCAAAGACGGCTAAGATTAGTCCCGCTTCTTCCAGTTTTTTCCAGCTGCGGCGGATACCCTCGGCTTCAATGGCGTCCTCGGTCTCCCGCAGACCGGCGGTGTCGAAGAGGTTCAGCCGGATATCTCCCAGCTGCACCGCCTGCTCCACCACATCGCGGGTTGTGCCCGCTACCGGGGTGACGATGGCGCGGTCGAACCCTGCCAGCAGGTTCAGCAAGGTGGACTTACCCGCGTTGGGGCGTCCCACGATGGCGCAGTCCACACCCTCGCGCAGCACCGCACCGGCATCGTAGCTGCGGATGAGGGCGTCCAGTTCCTCCCGCACTGCGCCCAGCACGGTGCGCAGGTGGGCGGGGTCCAGCTCCGGCACATCCTCCTCCGGGAAGTCCACCCAAGCGGCAAGATGCGCCTGCAGGGCGGTCAGCTGGGCTTTCTGAGCGTTGATTTTTTTCGCCAGTGCGCCGCCCAGTGCGGCGTTTGCCAGCGCTGCCCCCCGCCGTCCGTCTGCCGCAATCAAGTCCATGACCGCTTCCGCCTGGGTCAGACCCAGCTTGCCGTTCAGAAAGGCACGGCGGGTGTACTCGCCGGGCGCGGCAGGCTGCGCACCCGCAGCAAGGCAGGCTTCCACCAGACGGCGGGCCACCGCATTGCCGCCATGACAGGAAAGCTCCACCACGTCCTCGCCGGTATAGCTGTGGGGCGCACGGAAAAACAGAGCAACGCCCTCGTCAAAGGCTTCTTCCCTGTCCACGAAATGCCCGAACAGTGCGGTGTAGCCCTTAGCCTGTTCCACCTTTTTTGCCGGGTTTGCCGGGTGGAACACCCGGGCAGCCACGGCATAGCTCTCTGCGCCGGACAGGCGCACCACGGCAATGCCGCCCGCCCCGGGGGGCGTTGCGATGGCGGCAATGGTCGTTCCCTGCATACTGCATCCTTTCCGCGCACCCGTCCTTGCCTTGCGGGTGCGCTATGCGTGCGCCCGGCACGGCAGACCCGCCGCAGCGCACACTTTCTGATTTTACAGTCTATTTTACCACGTTTTTGCACAAAAAGATACACCCGCCGCGCGGTTTTTCCACATCTTCCAAAATGTTTGTGGAAAAAAGGAATGAAAATGGTGGGCGATGGGGAGACTTTCTGCTTGCCAGCAGCGTGCAGAGACGCTCCGCTGGGCCAGAGGCAGGGAGGGGTGTTCCGACTCCCCCTCCCCTGGTTTCTCTGGACTCCACCCACCCCTTGGCAACGGGCCAAGGGCTGCTCGCCCTTGACAAACCTAAAGAAGAAGTCGAAGCACAAAAAGCTAGCGCTGCGCCAGTCGGCGCTATCGCTTTAACGCTTTTTTCGCTTCTCCATTTATAGCCCCTCAGTCGCTGCGCGACAGAAGCTCCCCCGGGGAGCGACGCGCAGCAGCTGCCATTTCCCGTTACGACCCCTCCCGATGTGAAAAGGCAATTCTGGAAAATCCGCAGATTTTCCAGAATTGCGAAATTATAAATATTCTTTCCGCTGAAGATGCGCAGAGCGAAGCGGAGCGCATTCTAAATTGTCCCGCCTGTGGGCAGGCAATCAAAAAGCGCCCCGCACTTCCGGTGGAAATGCGGGGCGCTGCATGGTTTTATTGAAACCTGCCGATCACAGCTCGATCTTGCCGAAGCTGAAATCTGCAAAGTCGTCCACGCGCTCGGTGCGCTTGGGTGCTACGGGTGCTGCACTCTCGGCGTCGCGGGGGGCGTAGGTGCGCTCCGGCACGCTGGACGGACGCGGGCCGCGGGTGCACCGCTGCGATTGCCGCGGTAGCCGCCATTGCGGCCGCCGTTCTCGCTGCGGCGCTCACCGCGATAACCGCCATTGCGGTTGCCGCCGGGACGACGGCCATTCCGGTTGCCGCCACGGCCACGGCGCTCGCCGTAGGTATTCTCGGTCTGAGCATCCGGTGCGGTGGAGTAGATGACCACGCGGCGGTCACGGCCCTCGCCCTTGCTCTCGCTGCGCACACCCTCCATCTTGCTGATGGCAGAGTGGATGATGCGGCGCTCGTAGGGGTTCATGGGCTCCATGGCAAAGCTGCGGCCGGTCTTGCGCACCTTGGCGCCAATGCGCTGTGCCAGTGCGGTCAGGTCGCTCTCGCGCTTGTCGCGGTAACCTGCAACGTCCAGACCCAGCTTGATGTAATCGCCTTCCAGACGGTTTGCCACAAGACTTGCCAGATAGGACAGGCTCTCCATGGTCTCGCCACGGCGGCCGATGAGGGCGCCCAGCTTTTCACCGTCCAGACGGATGATGGTGGCTTCGCCCTTCTGCACGGCGCTGAAGGTCACGTTCTCCACGCCCATCAGGGTGATGACTTCCCGCAGATAGTCCACGGCGGCCTTCAGCTTGGCGTTTTCCTCGATGACGATGGGCTCTTCCACCTCTTCTGCCTCCTCGGCAGCTTCGGCGGGCTGCTCTGCGGCGGGAGCAGCGGGCTCTTCCACAGCAGTCTCTTCTGCCACAGGAGCAGTCTCCTGCACGGGGGCGGCAGTCTCAACAGGCTGCTCTGCCACCGGCTCCACCGGCTTTGCGGGTGCAGCGGCGGGGGCATCCGGCAGTTCCACGCTCACGCGCACCTTGGCGGGGGTGGTCTTTAAGCCCAGAAAACCGGTCTTTTGGGGCATTTCCAGCACTTCATAGCTGACATTCAGATCGTCGGCCTGCACGCCCAGCAGGGCGCAGGCTTTGGCGCGGGCTTCGTCCACCGTCTTGCCGGTGGATTCCTGTGTACGGATCATAACCGTTTACCTCCCTTGTTACTGTTTATCCTGCTTGTCAAGCTCGCTCAGCGGCACGGTGCGCTCGTCCTTGTAGCGTTCGGCGTCCAGCTGACGGGCATACTCCAGCCGGCGCTTGTTCATCTCGCTGGCGGAAAGGTTCTTTTCCACGCTCTTGCCGGTCTTGGGGTCGGTCACCGTGATGGTGGTGTTCTTCACACCGCGCTTTTCCTGCTTGCGCTTGGCGGCGATCTCCGCTTCCACTTCCTTGCGCATCTTCTCGGGGTCGTAGAACTTGCGCATGACCTGAGTCTGTGCGGTCATGACGATGTTAGAAATGACGTAGTACAGAGAGAATGCCAGAGGATAGGTGAAGCAGAAGAACAGGTACATCAGCGGCATCATATACATGGTCAGCTTCATGCTGCCCTGCATCTGCTGGCCGCTGGCCTTCATACTGATGTGGGTGGACAGGAACATGGTGATGACCGACAGCAGCGGCAGCACGATGTCCAGAGAAAGGCCCAGCTTGGGGATGCGGGTCAGGTCGATGCCGAGGAAGTTCATGTGCTGGCTGAACTCGGTAATGGTAGCGATCTGCTGTGCGGTAAAGCAGCCCAGCACGCCGCTGTTGCCGGCAACCACCTCGGCGATGATGTTGGTATCGCGGGTGATGGCGGTAAAGGAGATACCGGCGGCGGTCATAGCCTCGCCTGCGCTGGCCAGTGCAGCGGCGCTGATGTGGAAGATGCGCTCCAGCGGATTGTACACGACACCGATAACGCCGAACATGACAAGGAAGTTCAACAGCATGGGCACGCAGCCGGCCGTGGGCTTATAGCCAAAGTCCTGCTGCAGCTTCATCAGCTCTTCCTGCTGCTTTTCAGGCTTATTCTTGTACTTGGTCTGGATCTCCGCGATCATGGGCTGGAAAGCAGACATTTTCGCCATGCTCTTCTGCTGGCTGAGCTGCAGAGGGATCTTGACGATGTTGATGAGCAGCGTGAAGATGATGATGTCCCAGCCGTAGCTCGGGAGCAGCTTGTAGATCCACTCCATGACATAGCCGAGAGGACCGCTCAGGATGTAAAAGAAGTTCATACCTTTGTCCATTCTGCCCCGTCTGTGGCACGGGACTTGTTATTTTTATCGTAGGACACGCTGCCCACAGTGCACCGCGTCACAAGAAGCGAAAACTTTATCCCCTATGCCGCTTTTCAAACAGCTTTGCAGGCTGTAAATTGCGGGCAGGGCTTTGCCAGCGGCCGGGCGGCGGCACGGGGTCGTAGCCCCACTTGCCCAGCGGATTGCACCGCGCAATGCGCCATGCGCCCAGCAAAATGCCTTTTACACAGCCGTGGGTCATGATGGCCTGCATGGTGTAGTTGCTGCAGCTGGGCGAAAACCGGCAGCTGCGGCCGATCCATGGGCTGAGGGTATACTGGTAGATGCGGATGGGCACGCACAGCGCCCTGCGGCAGAGCATTTGCAGCCGGTTCACACGCGGAACTCCGGCTTTTGTTTGCGGGCAGGGGGCACGGTGGCGGGCGGCTTTGCATCCGGGCGCTTTGCCTTATCCGGCAGACCGGCCTGGGCAAACAGCTTTGCCACAACGCTGCTCAGCTGCCAGCTTTTCAGTTTGGGGGTCATGCCCCGGGCCACGAAGATCAGATCATAGCCGCCGATATTGTGATCCAGATGCTCGTCAATGGCGGCCTTCATCACGCGGCGGGCGCGGTTGCGCTGCACGGCGTGGCCTATTTTTTTTTAGTGGCGGTCAGGCCCACCCGGGTGTTGCGGCCCCGAGTCTTGAGCACATACAGCACCAGTGCCGGGTTCACATAGGACTTGCCGCGGGCGTACACACGGCCAAACTCGCTGTTGCGGCGGATCGGACGATAACGCATAACATCGGCACCTCCTTTCGTCCGGGTGCACATAGGTGCACTCTTTAGCCAGTATATCAAAAATTTTTGCAGTTTAAAAGCCCATCCGGGCATTTTTACGAAAAAACTTTTGACGGGTAAAAAAATAAGACCGCCAATGGGATATCAGCGGTCTTTTGTGCGCATATTCATTTCTGCGCCGGATCTCACCTGCAAGGCAGAGATCAGACAGTCAGGCTCTTGCGGCCCTTTGCACGGCGAGCATTGATGACCTTACGGCCGTTCTTGGTGCTCATGCGGGTCAGAAAGCCATGAACTTCCTTGCGCTGACGCTTCTTGGGCTGAAAAGTTCTCTTCATGGTTGTATCCTCCGTAAAAACTTATCCCCGGTATGGGGTCTTGATCGGTCCCAGATTGGGGACAGGCTTGCAATTCAACAGTATATCGCATAGTATGGCGTTCTGTCAAGCATTTTTTTCAGTTTTCTGCAAACTTTTTTCTGATTTTTCTGTTAAAAGCTTTTCAACTTTTTTCACCATTTTGCTGTGGAAAACTTTTTTCTACCAGATATTGTGGTCTTTTTGGCGTGTTTCCACAAGGGCGCTGCGGGGGCTTATCTTATGTATTATAAATTACATTATAGTAATATAGACGCAGGGAGATTTTTGTGGTATACTAACCTAGTATCAGCAGCATTGTTGAAAACTTTAACGGAGTGGATGTTTTATGGATTCTTTCAAGGACGTTTTAGAAGCGGCCCAGATGTACTGCAAGGCGCAGATGGCCGAGCCAACGTACAATCTCTATATCGACGGGTTGGAGCCCATCAGCTTTGAGGACTCCAGCCATATCACCCTGTCGGTGCGCAACGATTTTATCTGCAAGATCGTCACCGACCGGTATCTTGGCCTGCTCAAGGAGGCCTTCAAGTCCGTGCTGGGCTTTGATGTGGACATCACCCTTGTGGTGCCCAGCACCCCGCCCCACGAAGTAGTGCTGGCCCAGCAGTACGAGGCAAACCCCGCCTCCCCGCAGGGCAACTACGAGTTCACCTTTGAAAACTTCATCAAGGGGCCGTCCAACCAGTTTGCGTTTGCTGCTGCGCAGGCTGTGGCGGCAAATCCCTCCGGGGCCTATAACCCCCTGTTCATCTACGGCGGCTCCGGTCTGGGCAAGACCCATCTGCTGACCGCCATTCAGACCGAGATCAAGCGCACCCACCCCGATTTCGTCATCATGTATGTCACCTGTGAGCAGTTCACCAACGAGCTGATCGCCGCCATCCGCGCCGGCAGCACCGAGGACTTCCGCATGAAGTACCGCGTGGCAGACCTGCTGCTCGTGGACGATATCCAGTTCATCGCGGGCAAGGAGTCCACGCAGGAGGAGTTCTTCCACACCTTCAACTCCCTGCACGACGCCCACAAGCAGATCGTCATCGCTTCCGATCGCCCCGCCAAGGAGATCAAGAGTCTGGAGGAGCGTCTGCGCACCCGCTTTGAGTGGGGTCTGACCGCCGATGTGCAGCCGCCGGATTTTGAGACCCGGGTTGCCATCGTGAAGCGCAAGGCAGAGCTGCTGCATCTGGACCTGCCCGAGGACGTGGCAGAGTTCATTGCCAACCACCTGAAAAACAACATCCGCCAGCTGGAGGGCGCGGTGAAAAAGCTGAACGCCTATTATATGCTGGAGGGCATCCAGCCGGTGATCAGCGTGGCGCAAAACGCCATCAAGGATATCCTCAACGAGACCCAGCCGGTGCCGGTGACCATCGAAAAGATCATTGGCGAGGTGTCCCGCACCTTCAACGTGTCCCCTGCCGACATCCGGGGCACCAAGCGCAACGCCAACGTGGCTTCCGCCCGGCGCGTTGCCATCTATATCCTGCGGGAGGTCACCGGCATGAGCATGGAAGAGATCGGGCGGGAATTCTCCGGCCGCGACCACTCTACCATCGTCTACTCCCTCAAGACCATGGAACGGGACATGAAGAACGACCAGCACCTGCGGGAGACCGTAAGCGATATCATCAAAAACGTGAAGGCCTAAACCGGGGAAAACCGGGTAAAAGTCATACTCATTTCAGGGTGTGACCCCAAAATATGGGGAGAAAACGGAACAAAAAGGGGAAAATAAGCCTATATCTTGTGGCAAAAAAAAGGCGAAGCTTTCCACACTTTCCACTTAGTTTTCAACATTTAACATCAGTTCTTCACATCGGCTGTGGAAAGAAACACCGTTCCCCACCTTTCAACATTTCCTTCACGAGCCTTCCACAACCCGGTGGAAAGCCAAAGCCCCGCTTCCCGGCTGGACATTTCCGGGTTTTCAACATCTTCCCCACCCCCTACTACGGTTACTACAACAAGTTCAATATATTACTGCCTTCCGGCAGCAGCCCAAAGGGCAGGGATCAAGCCGGAAGTGTGAAAAAAGGAGAGATACTGTTTTGAACATCGTCTGCGATAAAACACTGCTCAGTGCAGCCATCGACGGCGTTTCCAAAGCTGTCACCATGCGCTCGTCCATCCCGGTGCTGGAGGGCATTCTGCTGAAGGCCGAGGGCTTTCAGCTCACCCTGACCGGCTACGATCTGGAAATGGGCATCGTGACCACCATCGAAGCCAACATCAAGGAACCCGGCGAGATCGTGCTGAATGCAAAACTGCTCAGCAGCATGATCAGCCGGATGCCGGCAGGCCAGATCAGCATCGTGGCGGCGGATAACGGCAAGACCACCATCCAGAGCGGCGTGGCACAATTCGAGATCCAGTCCATGCCGGCTACCGATTTCCCGGATCTGCCCAACACCGGCGCGGAGCAGACCCTGACCATCAAGACCGGCGTGCTGCGGGACATGATCGACCGCACCCTGTATGCCGTCAGTCAGGACGAGAAAAAACCCGCCCACACCGGCGAACTGTTCGAGATCGAGCTGGACAAGCTGACTATAGTAGCGCTGGACGGCTATCGTCTTGCCATCGTGGAGCGCCCCATCACCGCCGTGAAGGATATCCGCATCATCGTGCCCAGCAAGACCATGACCGAGGTGTCCCACCTGCTGGCCAACGATGACGAGGAGGATGTGCACATCAGTGCCAACCGCCGCTATGTGGTGTTCACCACCGCCGGTTACACCATCATGAGCCGCCTGATCGAGGGCGAGTTCCTGAACTACCGCAACGTCATCCCCGCCGGAAGCCGCACCCGGGTGACCATCGACACCAAGGACTTCATCTCCACCATCGAGCGTGCTTCCCTGATTATTACAGAGCGTTTAAAAAATCCCCTCCGCATCTCCTTTACAGAGGGTAAAGTCGTGGTGCGCTGCCAGACCAATCTCGGCCGCGTGGTGGACGAGTTCAGCGCCGCCTGCGAGGGCGATGAGGTAGAGATCGGCTTCAATAACCGCTATCTGCTGGATGCGCTGCGCAACGCCCGCACCGAGCAGGTGCGCATGGAGATCAGCGGCCCCTTGAGCCCGGTCAAGGTGCTGCCGGTGGAAGGCAACGACTTTTTGTATCTGGTACTGCCGGTACGCTTTAAAAACGACTAAGGAGCGCGTTTTATGCAGAAGATTCTCATTCATACCGAGTTTATCAAGCTGGATGCCCTGCTCAAATTTGCCGGTCTGTGCGAGACCGGCGGCGAAGCCAAGGAGCTGGTGCAGGGCGGTGCCGTGAAGGTGAACGGCGAGGTGTGCACCATGCGTGGCAAAAAGTGCCGCGCCGGGGACGTCATCGAGCTGGACGGGCAGAGCGTAGAGATCGGGCAGGGTCAGTAAATGCGTCTGCTTTCGCTGGAAGTACAGAACTATCGCAATATCCGCGCCGCGCGGCTGGAGCCCGGGCGGGAGCTTACCGTCATCTGCGGCAACAACGGCCAAGGCAAGACGAACCTTCTGGAAGCCATCTGGCTGCTGACCGGCGGCAAAAGCTTCCGGGGCGGCAAGGATGCCGAGCTTGTGCGCCGGGGAGAAGCATTTGCGGTGCTGGAAGCCGACACCCAGCGGGACAGGCCGGAAGGCTGTGAGCCCGCCGAGCCTGCCCATATCCGCATGACCGTGGGCACCCCGGAAGCCGCAAAGCCCGGCCGCTATGCGGCAGTAAACGGCGCAGCGCCCAAGCGGGCGGCGGCGCTGGCAGGCAGCTTTCCGGCGGTGGTGTTCGACCCCGGCCACCTGAGCCTTGTCAAGGGGGCTCCGGAGGGACGGCGGCGGTTTCTGGACGCGGCGCTGTGCCAGCTGTACCCCGGGTATCTGGCCAGTTACCGCCGCTATGTGCGGGTTTTGCAGCAAAAAATGCGCTGCTGCGCCACTCTGCAAACGGGCAGGAGCGCCCCTATGCGGAAAAGCGCACCCTGTTGGAGGTGCTCAACACCGAGCTTGCCGCGCAGGGCGAAGCTTTGCAGCAGCGGCGGCGGGAGTATCTGAAACTGCTGGCTCCCCGCGCCTGTGCCAACTACGCGGAGCTTTCCCACGGGGCGGAGCGGATGAGCATCCGCTACGCCGCCCAGTTTGCGCCGGGCGGGCTTGCCGACCTGCTGCGTCAGCGGCAGGAGGAGGAGCTGCGCGCCGGGCAGAGCCTGTGCGGCATCCACCGCGAGGACTTGGAGCTGCTACTGGACGACCAGCCTGCCCGGGTGTATGCCAGTCAGGGACAGCAGCGCAGCGTGGTGCTGAGCCTGAAAATGGCCGAAGCCGCAGCCGCGGCGCAGATCACCGGGGAGCACCCGGTGCTGCTGCTGGATGATGTGCTGAGCGAGCTGGACGAAGGGCGCAAGCAGTATCTGCTTACCTGCATGAAGGAAAAGCAGACCTTTGTGACCAGCTGCGATGACACGGACTTTTTAAAGACTGACGGCGAGGTGTACCGCATGGACGGCGGGGTGCTGAACCGGGTCTGACAGCATGGAGAAATGTTGTAAGCAATATTGCATAAAAAGCGCATTTCCATGGACTTTATGCAAACAAAAGACACGGGAGAAAATACAGTATGTATATTCATCTGGGGCGGGACTATGTCCTGAACGACCGTGACATCATTGGTATCTTTGATCTGGAGACCACCACCACCTCCCCCCGGGGGCGGGAGTTTTTGAACTACGCCCAGAAGAACGGGGCGGTGGTCAGCCTTTCGGACGAGCTGCCCCAGAGCTATGTGCTGGCAGACGGAGGGCTGGTGGATGCGGTGTATCTTTCGGAGCTGTCCAGCGCCGCCATGCGCCGCAGAGCGCAAAAGATGGTGGAGTGAAATTGGCGGAAAACGGGCGGAAGATCCACAGAAAAAAGAGGGATGGGAAAGCCCCGGAACTGCCCGGAAAGCCGCACCGTGCCAGCCGGAACGCCCGCTGCGGGCAGCGCGTGAAAACACAACAAAACGGCGAGAAAAAAAGTACACCATGGTGTGCCGGTTCCCGCTTTGCTATAATTTGAAAAAACAAACGCAAAAATGAACAAAAGGGAGAAAGGATATGGCAGAAGAAATCATTACCAGTACAAATGCCGATACCGCGACCGACCACGAGTATAACGCCAGCGAGATCCAGGTGCTGAAGGGTCTGGAGGCGGTGCGCAAGCGCCCGGGTATGTATATCGGCTCCACCGGTGAGCGCGGTCTGCATCATCTGGTGTACGAGATCGTGGACAACGCCATTGATGAGGCGCTGGCCGGCTACTGCGACCACATCGAGGTCAAGATCCTGAAGGACAATATCATTCAGGTCACCGATAACGGCCGCGGCATCCCCGTGGACATTCAGGCTGATACCGGTCTGCCCGCCGTCACCGTGGTGTACACCATCCTGCACGCCGGCGGCAAGTTCGGCGGAGAGAACTCCGGCTACAAGGTGGCCGGCGGTCTGCACGGCGTGGGCGCTTCGGTGGTCAACGCCTGCTCCGAGTGGCTTACTGTCAATGTGCGCCGCGACGGCAAGGAGTACGAGCAGACCTTCCGGCGCGGCGACCCGGACGGCGAACTCAAGTGCATCGGCACGGTAGCCGAGGGCGTCACCGGCACCCGGGTCACCTTCAAACCCGACCCGGAAATGTTCAAGGATACCACCGTCTACGATTTCGACACGCTGGAAAAGCGCCTGCGGGAGGAAAGCTTCCTGAACGCCGGTGTCAAGATCACCCTGACCGATGAGCGTCAGCTGTACACCCCTGTGCTGGAGGATGGGCAGGAGGGCGACCCCTGCTACCGCTCCGAGGTCATGTGCTACGAGGGCGGCATCAAGAGCTTTGTCACCTATCTGGGTGAGAAGCGCAAGCTGGACGTGCTGCACCCCAATGTGATCTACCTCAAGGGCCAGACCGACCGCGGCATGGCAGAGATCGCACTGCAGTATAATTCCAGCTACAACGAGCTGCTGCTGAGCTTTGCCAACAACGTCAACACTCCGGACGGCGGCACCCACGAAGAGGGCTTCAAGGCCAGCCTGACCCGCGTGTTCAACGATTACGGCCGCAGCCACGGCCTGCTGAAGGACAAGGACGAGAACCTGTCCGGCGCAGACGTGCGCGAGGGCCTGATCTGCGTCATCTCGGTCAAGCTGCAGGAGGCCGAATTTGAAGGCCAGACCAAGGCAAAGCTGGGCAATACCGAAATTCGTACCCTCGTTTCCAACATGGTCTACTCCAAGCTGATGGAGTTCTTTGAGGAGAACCCCGGCGTGGCAAAGGCCATTTTTGAAAAAGCCACACAGGCCGCCCGCGCCCGCGCCGCCGCCAAAAAGGCCCGCGAACTGGTGCGCCGCAAGAGCGCGCTGGAAACCAGCCGGATGCCCGGCAAGCTGGCCGACTGCCGCGAAAAAGACCCCAGCCGCACCGAAATCTTCATCGTCGAGGGCGATTCTGCAGGCGGCTCTGCCAAGATGGGACGCGACTCTGCCATTCAGGCCATCCTGCCGCTGTGGGGCAAGATGCTGAACGTGGAAAAGGCCCGCGCCGATAAAATTTACGGCAACGACAAGCTGATGCCGGTGGTGCTGGCACTGGGCTGCGGCATCGGTGACGAGTTCGATATCTCCAAGCTGCGGTACGACAAGGTGTTCATCATGGCCGATGCGGACGTGGACGGCTCCCACATCTGCACCCTGATGCTGACCTTCTTCTTCCGCTATATGCGCCCGCTGATCGAGCAGGGGCATGTGTATGTGGCACAGCCGCCCCTGTTCAAGGTGCAGAAGGGCAACACCATCAAGTACGCCTACAACGACGCGGAAATGGCCATCCTCTCGCAGGAGATGCCCGGCGCAAAGGTGAACCGCTACAAGGGCCTTGGTGAGATGAACCCCCGAACACTGTGGGAGACCACCATGAACCCGGACAACCGGGTCATCGTGCAGATCACCATCGAGGATGCCGAAAAGGCCGATGAAGCCTTTACCATCCTGATGGGCGATCAGGTGGAGCCCCGCCGCCGCTTTATCGAGACCAACGCCCAGTACGCAAAGCTGGACGTGTAAGACACGGAGGAACAAATGGAAGAAGATTATGTGATGATACCGGGCAGCGGAACCAAAAAGATCATCCGCGATGTCAAAAAGGAGATCGAGACGGCCTTCCTGGATTATTCCATGTCGGTCATCGTGTCCCGCGCCCTGCCCGATGTGCGGGACGGCTTGAAGCCCGTCCACCGCCGCATCCTGTACACCATGCATGAGCGCGGCAACGACCCCAGCCATGCATACCGCAAATCTGCCGATACCGTTGGTGCGGTGCTGGGCTCTTACCACCCCCACGGCGACGCATCGGTCTACGACGCCATGGTACGTCTGGCACAGGACTTCTCGCTGCGCTATCCGCTGGTGGATGGTCAGGGTAACTTTGGTTCTGTGGACGGCGACCCCCCGGCTGCTTACCGTTACACCGAGGCCCGCATGAGCCGCATGGCGGTGGAGATGCTGACCGATATCGAGAAGGACACCATCGACTGGGACCCCAACTTTGACGAGACCAAAAAGGAGCCCAGCGTCCTGCCCTGCCGCTTCCCCAACCTGCTGGTCAACGGCAGTCAGGGCATCGCAGTCGGTATGGCCACCAACATCCCGCCCCACAACCTGAGCGAGGTCATTGACGGCTGCATCGCCTATATCGATGACCCGGACATCGACCTGCCCGGCCTGATGGAGCACATCAAGGGCCCGGACTTCCCCACTGCCGGCATCATCATGGGCCGCAGCGGCATCCGCGCCGCCTACGCCACCGGCCGGGGCAAGATCACCCTGCGGGGCCGCGCTACCATCGAGGAAACCAAGAACGGCCGCACCCAGATCATCATTACGGAGATCCCCTATATGGTCAACAAGGCGCGCCTCATCGAGCACATGGCAGACCTTGTCAAGGAAAAGCGCATCGAGGGCATCACCGGCCTGAACGATGAGACCAACCGCAAGGGTATGCGCATCGTGGTGGATATCCGCAAGGACGCCAATGCACAGGTCATCCTGAACCAGCTGTACCAGTACACCCAGCTGCAGGATACCGTGGGCGTTATCATGCTGGCTATCGACCATAAGGTGCCCAAGGTGCTCACCCTGAAGCAGATGCTGCAGAAGTATGTGGAGTTTCAGGACGAGGTGGTGCGCCGCCGCACCCAGTACGACCTGAAAAAGGCCAAGGAGCGCGCCCACATTCTGGAAGGCCTGAAGAAGGCCACCGACATCGTGGACGAACTCATCGCCACCATCCGCGCCTGCAAGGGCGGCATGGCAGAAGCCAAAGCTGCCATCATGGAGCAGTTCGGCTTTGACGACCCGCAGGCAGACGCCATCGTCAAGCTGCAGCTGGGTCGTCTGGCCGGTCTGGAGATCTTGAAGATCGAGGAAGAGCTGGCAAGCCTGCAGGCCAAGATCGAGGACTGGGAAGCCATTCTGGCGGATGACGCCCGGGTGCTTGCCATCGTCAAGGACGAGCTGCTGGACATGAAGAAGCGTTTCGGGGACGAGCGCCGCACCGAGATCCAGTCTGTGACCGGTGAGGTGGATATCGAGGATCTGATCGCCGAAGAGCAGTGCGTCTACACCCTGACCGAGGCCGGTTATATCAAGCGTCAGCTCAAGGCCACCTATCAGGCACAGCGCCGCGGCGGACGCGGCATCTCCGGCATGACCCGCAAGGAAGAGGACATCGTGCAGGAGATGTTCGTAGGCTCCACCCACGACTATGTGCTCTTTGTCACTGACCGTGGCCGCCTGTTCCGCATCAAGGGCTACACCATCGCCGAGGGCAGCCGCACCAGCAAGGGCATGAACATTGTCAACCTGCTGCAGCTGGCAGAGGGCGAAAAGGTCACCAACATGATCTGCCAGAGCAAGGACGCTGAGCAGTCGGGCGGCTATGTGACTATGGTCACCAAGCAGGGTCTGATCAAGCGCACCCCGCTGGAGCAGTACGCCAACATCCGCAAGAGCGGCCTGATCGGCATTGCCCTGAACGAGGGCGATGCCTTGGCATGGACCCGCCTGACCTCCGGCCACGATATGCTCATCGTTGCCACCCGCAACGGTCAGGCCATCCGCTTCAACGAGGAGGATGCCCGCCCGATGGGCCGTAACGGCCACGGCGTGCGCGCCATCCGTCTGGCGGAGGGCGATGAAGTTGTCGGCGTGTGCATCTGCCGCGAGGGCGGCACGGTGCTGACCGTGACCGAGAACGGCAAGGGACGCCGCTCGGATATCGACACCTACCGCATCACTGCCCGCGGCGGCAAGGGCATCCGCAACTACGATGTGAGCCGCGACAAGGTTGCCGCCGTGAAGATCGTGGACGATGTGGATGATGTGCTGCTGAGCAGTCAGGAGGGCATCATCATCCGTCTGCACGCCAACGAGATCCCGCTGCAGAGCCGCTACGGCTCCGGCGTGCGGGTGATGCGTCTGGGCGAGAACGACAAGGTGATGGTGCTGGCACGCACCGACCACGACGACGAGGCACAGACCGAGAAGATCGACGCTTCTGAGGCCGAGGCCGAGCCCACCGCCGAGCAGCTGGCCGAGATGGAAGCCGCCGATGCTGCCGCCGCCACCGAAGCCCCGGAGGCAGACCCCGAAGAGAAGGAATGAATGACCCTCCGTCAGGTTTGTCTGGACTTCCCCTTGAAACTGTGCTAGAATAAACGAAATCACAATACCCGTGGGGGAGTAGCAGGCGCTTTGCAGAGCGCAGCAAGTCAACATAATGACTGTTTCGGTCTGGCTTGCTTTCATTTGCGAGACTCATGTGTTTTGGTGCGCGTTTGCTGCGCCCGTGCACATGGAGTGGATCTCAAAAAATCACCCGGTCCCGGACGTACAACGCGCCCGGGGCCGGGTTTTGTTTTGGTTTGGATTACGGTCAACAAACAGGAGGCAGACAGAATGGAATGGAGTTTTGTGTTTTTTCTCAACAGCGTTTTGCTGGGCGTGGGGCTTGCGATGGATGCGTTTTCGGTGTCCATGGCAAACGGCCTGCACGACCCTAAAATGAACAAGGGCACCATGGGCAAAATTGCGGGCACTTTCGGCATTTTTCAGGCCGCAATGCCTATGATCGGCTGGGTGTGCGTGCATACCATCGTGGAGCTGTTTGCGTCCTTTGAGACCCTGATCCCGTGGATCGCGCTGGCACTGCTGGGCTACATCGGCGGCAAGATGCTGCTGGACGGCATCCGGGGCGAGGAAGCCGAGGAGGCGGCAGAGCTCAGCGCCGGGGCGCTGTTCATGCAGGGCGTGGCTACCAGCATTGACGCCCTCTCGGTGGGCTTCACCATCTCGGAATACGGCTGGTTGATGGCACTTACCGCTGCCATCATCATTGCGGTGGTCACCTTCATCCTCTGCATGGCAGGCTTGCGCATCGGCAAAAAGTTCGGCACACAGCTTTCCGGCAAGGCCAATATTCTGGGCGGTGTCATCCTTATCGGCATCGGTCTGGAAATTTTCATCACCGGGGTGTTCTGAATATCAAAAGCCCGGAGCGTCTGCGGACACTCCGGGCTTGTGCCTGTGATGGATACCCCTTTATAATTACTTCCGTGAAAAAGCGAAATGGGAAAATCCGCAGATTTTCCCATTTCGCAAATAAAAATAATTTTTCCGCTGAAGATGCCCAAAGCAGCGCGGAGGGCATTTTAACTCGTCTTTGTTCCCCGTGGAACAATTTGACTTATTTCACGTTTTCCGGCTCAAAAAAGTCGGCGTATTCCTTGGTCAGCTTGCTGCCAAGGCGGCGGATACCGCCGTACAGGTGGCGCTCCACCAGCGGCTCAAAGGCGGCAAGGTCGCACCGCTCGATGGCGTTCAGCAGGTTGCGGTGGTCGGCGGTCACCTCGTCCAGCCCGCCGGTGGTCATGGTGTCCAGCATACGGAACCGGCTGTAATCGGCGTGGGCGTTCTGCAGGGTGCTCCACAGGTACATCTTGTCCATGGCGGCAAACCATGTTTCGTGCAGGCGGCAGTCCATCTCGTACAGCTTATTGAAGTCCGGGTTCTCGGCGCGGGCCAGCGCCTCATAGGCGTCCACCCGCGCACGGATCTGCGCCCGCTGCGCCGGGGTGGCGTTGGGGGCAAAGTCCCGCAGAATGCGCCCCTCCACGGCGGTGCGCTCGTAGATCAGCTCGTCCACGATGCGCCGGTTCAGCCGGGTGACGGTGGTGCCCTTGTAGGGCACGATGCGCACCAGCCCGTTTTCCTGCAATTTTTGCAGCACCACCCGGATCAGGGAGCGCGGCGCACCGAACCGGGCGCACAGTGGGTTCTCGCTCAGCGAAGAGCCGGGACGGATGGTCAGGTCGATGATCTCCCGCTCCAGCACGGCGTAAATTTCGGCATCAGTCTTGTATTGCTGTTCCATATCACTCACCTAGTTCCAAAAACTCCTTCCACGGTGCGGCGGCGGGCAGGGGCAGAGAAAAGGCCATGGGCTTGCCGGTGTCCGGATGCACAAAGCGCAGGCCGCAGCTTTGCAGGGCAATGCTGCCCTTCTGGCGGCTGCCGTATTTGCCATCGCCGTACAGCGGGTGCCTGCGGCTGGCAAACTGCACCCGGATCTGATGGGTGCGCCCGGTGTGCAGGGTGATCTCGGCAAGGCTGTTTTCCCCTGCCGTGGCAAGGATGCGGTATTCCAGCACCGCCTCCCGCACCCCCTTGCGGGGACGGCTGACCGGGAACACCCTGCCCTTGCGGCTGTCCTTGAACAGGTAATCCCGCAGCACCCCGGCGGCAGGCAGCTGCGCGTCCGGTACACCGGCAATGATCGCGCGGTACTGCTTGACGAACTGCGGCGCGGCGGCTTTGCCCTCGGCGCGGCCATCCTGCACGGCGTAGGCGTCCTGACTTTGGGTCACCTGACGGCTCAGTGCGGCGGCAGCTGCCGGGGTGCGGGCATAGACCATCAACCCGGACACTCCGGTGTCCAACCGGTGCACCACCCCCACAAAGGCGTCGGGTGCCTTCCAGTGCGCCCGCAGCGCGGCGGGCACGCCCTCCTCACTGGAAAGCCCGGCGGGCTTGTCCAGCACCACAAGGGCGGCGTCCTCGTATAAGATCACAGCTTGCCCTCGTCCAGCAGAGCCTTCAGCTTCAGGATGCCCGCAATGGTCTTGCCGTCCTTGATCTCGCCGCTCATGACCATCTGATACGCCTTTTCCAGCGGCACCCGGTCGGGGGTCAAAAACTCGTCCGCATCAAGGTGCATCTTGGTCTCGTGCAGGCCGGTGGCTACCCAAGTATAGATGACCTCGGTATCGTAGCCCACGGTGGGGTAGAACTCGCCCAGCGAGATGTAGTTGTCAGCGGTCAGGCCGCACTCCTCTTCCAGTTCCCGCTTGGCGGCTGCAAAGGGGTCCTCGCCCTTTTCCAGCTTACCGGCGGGCAGCTCCCACAGCTGCTGCTGCATGGCATAGCGGAACTGCCGCACCATGCAGATGGTGCCGTCTGCAAAATAAGGCAGGATGCAGGCGCCGCCGTGGTGATGCACCACCTCGCGGGTAGCGGTCTTGCCGTTTTCCAGCAGCGCGGTGTCCTTGGTCAGGGTGATGACCCGCCCCTCGAACAGGGTCTCGCTGGAGAGAGTTTTTTCAAAGTGTACTGTATCGTTCATTTACCTTACGCCCCTTTTCCGGCGCTGCGCCGGTTTTATGCTCTCAGTTTACGGCAAAGTGCGGTTTGTTGTCAATAAAGATATGATAAATACAAGGGGAGGGAGTTCCCTCTTGCGAAAAAAAAATCACAATTTCTGGAAGAGCCCGCCCCCAAAAACCGAAAATCTGCATCACTGCTTGCTTTAGCGCACTAAAGAAAGTACAAAACCGCTAAAAATTTCTTAATTTTTGGTGCGTTTGTCGGGCGGTTTGCGTTTACTTTATTGCCGGAATCTGCTATTATAGTATACAAGCAATAGTGCCTTTTATGGGGTTCTCCGGTCCCAGCGGGCATATTGCCCCGCGCAAAAGGTACCAAATTCTGAATAATGGAGGAAGAAAAATGCCTAGAGCAAAGCAAACTATGGATGGCAATACCGCTGCCGCCCATGTAGCGTATGCCTACACGGACGTGGCTGCCATCTACCCCATTACCCCGTCTTCTCCGATGGCTGACTCTGTGGACCAGTGGTCTGCAGCCGGCCAGAAGAACATCTTCGGCAATCAGGTCAAGGTCGTTGAGATGGAGTCCGAGGCCGGCGCTGCTGGCGCTGTGCACGGCTCTCTGGGTGCAGGTGCTGTTACCACCACCTTCACCGCTTCTCAGGGCCTGCTGCTGATGATCCCCAACATGTACAAGATCGCTGCTGAGCAGCTGCCCTGCGTGTTCGATGTTTCTGCACGTACCGTTGCTACCCAGTCCCTGAACATCTTTGGTGATCACAGCGACGTTATGGCTTGCCGCCAGACCGGCTTTGCAATGCTGGTCGAGAGCAGCGTGCAGGAAGTTATGGATCTGTCCCCTGTCGCACATCTGTGCGCCATCGAGGGCAAGGTTCCCTTCCTGAACTTCTTCGATGGCTTCCGTACCTCTCACGAGTACCAGAAGATCGAGAAGTGGGACTACGCTGATCTGAAGGAAATGTGCAACATGGAGGCTGTTGAGGAGTTCCGCAAGAAGGCTCTGAACCCCGAAAGCCCCAAGATGCGCGGTTCCCACGAGAACGGCGACGTGTTCTTCCAGCACCGCGAGGCCTGCAACAGCGTTTACAACGCTCTGCCTGCTGTTGTTGAGAAGTACATGGCTAAGATCAACGCAAAGCTGGGCACCAACTACGATCTGTTCAACTACTACGGCGCAGCCGATGCTGACCGTGTGATCGTGGCTATGGGTTCCATCTGCGACGTTGCTGACGAGGTCATCGACTACCTGAACGCCAAGGGCGAGAAGGTCGGTATCGTCAAGGTTCGCCTGTACCGTCCCTGGGTCTCCGCTTCCCTGCTGAAGGTCCTGCCCAAGACCGCCAAGAAGGTGGCTGTGCTGGACCGCACCAAGGAGCCCGGCTCTCTGGGCGAGCCCCTGTACCTGGATGTTTCCGCTACCCTGCGTGAGGCTGGCCTGAACGATATCGTTCTGACCGGCGGCCGCTACGGTCTGGGCAGCAAGGACACTCCCCCGTCCTCCATCTTCGCTCTGTACAAGGAGCTGGAGAAGGATCAGCCGAAGGAGCGTTTCACTCTGGGTATCACCGATGACGTCACCTTCCTGTCCCTGCCCGAGGTCAAGCCCGCTCCCATCACCGCAGCTGCTGGCACCAAGGAGTGCAAGTTCTGGGGTCTGGGCGGCGACGGCACCGTCGGCGCAAACAAGAACTCCGTCAAGATCATTGGCGACCATACCGACAAGTATGTTCAGGCATACTTCCAGTATGACTCCAAGAAGACCGGCGGCGTGACCATCAGCCACCTGCGTTTCGGCGACAAGCCCATCCGCAGCCCCTACTACATCAACCAGGCTGACTTCGTGGCCTGCCACAACCCCGCTTACATCCACATGGGCATGAAGATGGTCCAGGATGTCAAGCCCGGCGGCGTGTTCATGATCAACTGCCAGTGGTCCGATGAGGAGCTGGGCCAGCACCTGAACGCCGAGGCAAAGAAGTATATCGCTGACAACAACATCCAGCTGTATACCATCAATGCTATCGATAAGGCTATCGAGATCGGCATGGGCAAGCGCACCAACACCATCCTGCAGTCTGCATTCTTCAAGCTGGCTGACGTCATGCCTATCGATGACGCCATCAACTTCATGAAGCAGGCCGCTCAGAAGAGCTACGGCAAGAAGGGCCAGGACGTCGTTGAGATGAACTGGAAGGCTATCGATGCAGGCGTTGACGCCATCCACAAGGTGGACGTGCCCGCATCCTGGTCCAACCCCGAGGCTGATCCCGCACCCAAGGCTCTGGCTGGCCGTCCGGAACTGGTCAAGCAGATCCGCGACGTCATGGAGCCCATTGCCCGTATGGACGGCGACAGCCTGCCTGTCTCCTCCTTCGTGGCAAATGCAAACGGCGAGTGGGAGCAGGGCGCTTCTGCATACGAGAAGCGCGGCACCGCTGTCAACGTCCCCGAGTGGGATGCTGCAAAGTGCGTTGGCTGCAACCAGTGTGCATTCGTGTGCTCTCATGCAACCATCCGTCCCTTCCTGCTGACCGCTGACGAGCTGGCAGCTGCTCCTGCCCAGACCAAGAGCCGCGATAACAAGCTGACCCCCGAGTACAAGTTTGTTATGGCTGTTTCTCCGCTGGACTGCATGGGCTGCGGCGAGTGCGTCACCGTCTGCCCCACCAAGGCTATCACCATGGTTCCTCAGGACAGCCAGGCCGATCAGCAGGCAGTCTTTGACTACTGCGTGGCCAACATCTCCAAGAAGGCTACCAAGATGGCCGATGACACCGTTATGGGCTCTCAGTTCAACCAGCCCCTGCTGGAGTTCTCTGGCTCCTGCGCAGGCTGTGCCGAGACCTCTTACGCTCGCCTGATCACTCAGCTGTTCGGCGAGAAGATGTACATCTCCAACGCTACCGGCTGCTCCTCCATCTGGGGCGGCACCGCTTCCATCTCTCCGTACACCGTCAACAAGGACAGCGGCCATGGTCCTGCATGGTGCAACTCCCTGTTCGAGGATAACGCAGAGCATGGTCTGGGCCTGTACATCGGCCAGAAGACCATCCGCGAGAACCTGATCAAGGAGATCGCAGAGGTTGCTGGTTCCGACAAGGCTTCTGCTGAGCTGAAGGCTGCTTACGAGCAGTTCATCGCAACCAAGAACAACACCAAGGCCAACGACGAGCCCGCAAAGGCCCTGATCGCTGAGCTGGAGAAGGCTGCTGCTGCCGGCTGCGAGAAGTCTGCAGAGATCCTGAAGAGCAAGCAGTACATCGCCAAGAAGTCCGTCTGGATCTTCGGCGGCGACGGCTGGGCATACGACATCGGCTTCGGCGGTCTGGACCACGTTCTGGCTTCCGGCGAGGATGTCAACGTGATGGTCTTCGATACTGAGATGTACTCCAACACCGGTGGACAGGCTTCCAAGGCCTCCAACATCGGCGAGGTCTGCCAGTTCGCTGCTGCAGGTAAGGAGATCAGCAAGAAGAGCCTGTCCGAGATCGCAATGACCTACGGTTACATCTATGTTGCTCAGATCGCTCTGGGCGCTAACATGAACCAGGCTGTCAAGGCTATTGCCGAGGCTGAGGCTTACCCCGGCCCCTCTCTGATCATCGGCTACGCTCCCTGCGAGCTGCACGGTGTCAAGGGCGGCATGACCAACTGCCAGAACGAGATGAAGAAGGCAGTCGAGGCTGGCTACTGGAACCTGTTCACCTTCAACCCCGCCAACAAGGCACAGGGCAAGAACCCCTTCACCCTGACCTCCAAGGCTGTGGACAACGAGAAGTATCAGGCTCTGCTGGCAAACGAGACCCGTTACAGCCGTCTGACCCGCGCCTTCCCCGAGCGTGCTAAGGAGCTGTTCGCTCGCAACCAGGAGGTTGCAAACGACCGCTACGAGCACCTGACCCGTCTGGTCGAGCTGTACAAGTAAGCTGTTTTTAAGCAGCGGCAGAGACACCAAATGAACCAGCGGCCCCTGCTCTTTCCCGTGTGAAGAGCGGCAGCCCCGCATCGGCGGTTACTGCGCAATGCAGCGGTGCGGAACTGTGGAATTTGCCTTTGCTGTGCACAGAACAGGCTGAACGTTTTGCCCTGTACCTGACAGAACGGTCGAAAAACCTGATTTCATTCCCCTCCTTTTGCGCAGGGGCTTGAGATACCAAAGCGCCCGCGAGGGCCCTTGAGAGCACACCCCGCGTGTGTCAGGAGCATAAGGTCTGTGTGCAGATACCTTGCTCCGCCTGCGGCAGAAGACCTGCCTTGCAGGGATCTTGCCCCAGTGAAAAAACTGCATCAGTTTTTAGCGCCCCGCTCACCGCAAGGTGACCGGGGCGTATTTTTGTGTAAATGAAACTATAAGCCCGGAGCGTCCGCGGACGCTCCGGGCTTATATATTGACGAAATAAAAGTTATTTGTTCGTCACAAATTCAATTTTGACGTTCATCCCCATACCAGCGGCAAGGCGCTGCAAGGTGCGCAGAGAAGGGTTTGCATTCCCTCGTTCCAGTTTGCTGATATCGGCCTGTGCAATGCCGGTGCGCTCTGAAAGCTGTTTCTGGGTCAGACCGCTTTCCTTCCGGGCATCGATCATAGCTTGCGCAATGGTAAGCTCCGGCTGAAGAGCATCCCATTCAGCCTTAAAAGAAGGCCGCTGTAATTGTTCATTCAAATAATTCCGAAAATCACTCATGAGGAACTCTCCTTTCGATAAAAATAGTCCGCACGATATTTTTGCGCCAGTGCAATTTCCTCCGGCGGTGTTTTTTGTGTCTTTTTGACAAAGCCATTTGTCAGGATGATCTGATGCCCGACTACGAAGAAATATAAAATGCGCGTTATGTTGCTGCTTTGCTTGGCACGCAATTCAAAAATGCCATCTCCCAATGATTTGGAATAAGGCTCCCGCAGTTGTGTGCCATTGGTTTCCAACAGGGAGATCGTACCCAAAAAGCTTTGCCAGCATTTTGTCGTCCAGTGTATCCAGAAAATCACGAACCGGGCAGCTGCCGTCTGCTTTATAATAAAAATTTACTTCAAAAGCAGACATTTTCAGCATCCTTTCCGTTTGGTGGTATCCTACTATTATAATATAGGATAAAACCAATATTGTCAAGAAAATTTTTTATCACAAAATCTTCCAGAATTTTCCGCTTCCTTTTTACAGTTTCTTCATAGCTTCTTAACGAAATGAATTGTGAAAGCTGTTATACTTTTGCCATGGGAAGCGGGGCCGCAACCACTTCCCAAGTAACATGATTCCTCCTCACACCAAGGCAATATCCAAGCAAAACACCCTTCTCTGTGTGCCGCAACACGGAGAAGGGTGTTTTGTTTCTGTAAGACGCCGTAAAAATCTTTGCAAAACTTCGCTTTAGGGTTGACCCCATTTTTTTGCGGCGCTATAATAAAAAAGGATATAGCTAATGCAGCGCCCGGCGCGGGTGCTGCGGAATTTACGAAAACTGGGAGGTGAACGCAGGACAATGGACCCTGATCATAGTCGAAGTAGATCCACCGATGCGGTAGATCGGACAACAAAAAGTACTGCGTTCGCCTTTTTGCATCCGGCGGCTTAAAAAGCCCCCGGCATAGGAAAGGCGCGGCTTTGCGTGCGCGGAAACGGCTGCTTTTGCGGCATTCCGGCACCGGGCGGCGCGTTTTTTGTTTCCCGACCTGCTGCATCCTCCGGCGCGGAGAAAGCCCTCCGTGCCGTATAGTGCCCAGAGGAGGTAGCCCATGGATATGGAAGAAAAGAAGCTGGAAACCAACACGGAACAGAACCTGCCGGTGCAGGAACTGCCCGCCGATATCCCCGCCGAGGTGCGTCAGAAGCTGGCGGAGGATCTGAACGAGGAAGCCACCGAGGATCTGAAGCAGGATATGCGGGAGGCAGAGCGGGAGGAAGCCAATGACGAAGAGGTCAAGGCAAACCCCGAGATGCTGACCAAGAGCCGTCTGCTGAAGCTGCTGATCAAAAAGCAGTACGTCAAGCTGCGCGAGGTGACCGAGGAAGAGCAGCCCGCCGACCTTGCCGAGCTGCTGGAAGAGCTGGACGAGAACAACCGTCTGGTGGTGTTCCGTCTGCTGAAAAAAAAAGGAAGTTGCCACCGAAGCCTTTGCCTATATGTCCGACGAAGCCCGGGACGATCTGGTGAACGCCTTCTCGGACGTGGAGCTGGTGAGCGCCATCGAGGAAATGAGTCTGGACGATGCCGCCGACCTGCTGGAAGATATGCCCGCGGGCGTGGTCAAGCGGGTGCTGGAAAAATCCTCCCGGGAGACCCGCGAGAGCCTGAACAAGCTGCTGAACTACCCGGAAAGCTCTGCCGGCAGCCTGATGACCCCGGAATATGTGCGTCTGCGCATGGATATGACGGTGGAACAGGCCTTTGCAGCCATCCGCAAGCAGGGCGAGAATGCCGAGACCGTCTACACCTGCTATGTAGTGGAGAGCAACCGGCTGCAGGGCGTTGTCTCTGCCCGCAATCTGCTGTTGGCAGACCCCAAGACCCCCATCACGGAGATCATGGAGGACAATCTGGTCACCGTGAAGGTCACCGATGATCAGGAGTTTGTGGCCCGTGAGATGCAGCGCTACGACTTTACCGCCATGCCCGTTCTGGACAACGAGGGGATGTTCGTGGGTATCATCACCATCGACGATGCCATCGACGTTCTGACCGACGAGAGCACCGAGGATATGCAGAAGATGGCCGCCATTCTCCCGGATGACGACGCCACCACCTACTTTGGCACCAGCGTGTGGACCCACGCCAAGCAGCGTATCCCTTGGCTGCTGATCCTGATGCTGTCCGCTACCTTTACCGGCATGGTCACCACCCACTACGAGGAAGCCTTTGTCAGCCTGCCGCTGCTGGTCTCCTTCATGCCCATGCTGATGGATACCGCCGGCAACTGCGGCAACCAGATCAGCACCCTGATGGTGCGCGGTCTGGCACTGGGCGAGGTAGAGCCTGCCGACTTTATGCGGGTGCTGGCCAAGGAGCTGCGGGTGTCTGCCATCGTGGGCGCAGTGCTGGGCATCGTGAACGGCCTGCGCATCTACCTGATGTACACCTTCCTCTTCCCCGGCCAGTACGCCAACGTGATGGGCTACGCCATCGTGGTCAGCGTGTCGCTGTTCTTCAGCGTTATTCTGGCAAAGCTGGTGGGCGGTATGCTGCCGCTTGCCGCCAAAAAGCTGGGTGCCGACCCCGCCATTATGGCTACCCCCTTCATCACCACCATCGTGGACGCTTGCAGCCTGATCCTCTATTTCCAGATCGCACAGCTGGTGTTCCGCAATATGATGTAAAGAAAAAAGCAATGCCGGACGGTCTGCGGACCGCCCGGCATTTTTTGCATCCAACCCTTTGGCGCATTTGCCCAAAAGGACGGCGATATTTTATATGCTCTGTCAATTGACACACCACGGGTGTGATGATGTAAAATAATAAAAGAGGTCGTTTGAGTTCCAGTACGTTGGATAGAACCTGTATTTTTGTTACCGGAGATGTATCATGAAAAAGACAAGACGCTTTGTAGCACTTTTACTGGCCGCGGTGCTGGCCTTGGCATTGTTCACCGCCTGCGGCGCAGCAGAACAACCTCAGTCTGCCATTGGCAAGGTATACGAAGATTGGTTTGTAGAGCAAATCAACAGCAAGCGGCCGGGCAAACCGGTACAAAAAGTTGACGTCAAACACTCGGAGATGAGGACTGCTCTGGCGAAAATCAGCGAGGACGGGAAGTTCACAGCCGGAGACGGCGGGGATCATGAGACGAACGGGTGCGGATTTGGGGAGAGCTGGTATTGGATGATCCTATCAGACCCGATAGCATTGAATGTTTCGGGCGAAAGTACCGTTGAGGCAGTTAAGCTGACTCTGGAAAATCTGACGCAGTACGGACCTGCTTACTTTGTTGATAAAAAGCAGCTGTCCCGGATCGATGAGTATGATATTGTCACCAGTGTTATGGATGACAAGACCTACGTTGCGGTGTATCTCCACTTAGAGGAAGCGAAAAGCTGACCCCTGCGCCGCTGCATACCCTAGTGTGCGCCGCTGCTAAGGCATAAAATATGGTTTTATAAGCCCTCTCAGGCACTTTGTCTGCCCGAGAGGGCTTATTTTTGCATCCAACCCTCTCAGTCTGCTCCCGATGGTCGCCGCAGGCGACTGAGAGGGTTCAGCCGGGATAAAAACAGTGTGGAAAATCACCGTTTGTGTCCGTTTTCCACACCGGGCTTTTCTCCCCCCGGCGGTTTGTGGAAAACTGCCCGGGGCAAAATTCCAGATTGGAGAAAAGCAAACCCGTAAGCCGGAGTAAACTGTAAAAACAAAAGAAAAACCTTCGACTTTCTTTTTTATAAAAGGCAGATTGCCCACATTTTAGCCCACAAATTTCCAGAATGCGGCGGCATCCATTACGGCTTGTATAGGGCTTTCCTCCGCCGGATGTGGAAAACTATGTGGAAAAGGTGGAAAACATCGTTGGAAACTGCGCTTCTTTTTCACAAAAACGGTGGAAAACCCGGTGGAAAAAGTGAAAAGTTCATTCCAGAACGGATAGTCCATACAATTTTCGGTTGTCGTTTTGGGACTTAAAACCCGCATGAATGCTGTGCTTTTCCCCTGCCTTTTCCACACCCCGGCGGCTGCGGTGTGAAAAAACTGCGCGTGCAGCCTGTCTGCCGGGAAAGAAAGTGCAGTTTCAACGCCTTCCGCGTGGATTTTCTTGAATGCGGGGGACTGTCATGGTAAAATAGGGGTAACATGAAACTGGCGGGGCAACCCGCAACGGAGGCGAAACACATGAACAACTGGCTGAATAAGCTGGAGCGCAAGTATGGCCGCTACGGAATCCCGAATCTGACCAATATTCTGGTGGCGGGGCAGATCTTAGTGCTGGCCATCGAGCTGTTTATTGACCGTACCATCACGGGCTGGCTGGGGCTGAACCGGTTCCTTCTGCTGCAAGGGCAGGTCTGGCGGGTGATCAGCTTTATATTCATCCCCTTTTCCGGCGGCAGCATCCTCAGCGTGGTGCTGGGCATCTACTTCACATGGTTCATCGGCACGGCGCTGGAACGGGAGTGGGGCGATTTCCGCTACACGGTGTATCTGCTGTCCGGCGTGCTGGGCACGGTGCTGGGCTGCCTGCTCACCGGTGTGACCGCCAGCACCTACTGCCTGTCTCTTTCGCTGCTGCTGGCTTTTGCCATGCTCTACCCGGAGGTGCAGCTGCTGCTCTTCTTCGTCATCCCCATCCGGGTAAAATATTTCGGCGTTTTCGCAGCGGTGCTGTGGGTGTTCAGCTTTCTGGGCGCTTCCCTGCCCGGCAAGCTGGACTACCTGCTGTCCATGCTCAACGTCTGGCTCTTCTTTGCCCCCCCATGGTCTACCGCTCCCTCCGCGCATGGGTGCGCCGGGAGCAGTGGAAACGGAAGAACAGGAGATAAACCCTCCCGTGAAAATGGAATACCGGAGCGTCCGCAGACGCTCCGGTATTCCGAAATATAAAATAAATCTTACCGTCTCACAAAAGGAGTACCCCCATCATGATGCTGGACCGCATGGAAGGCAACGCAGAACTGAAAACCAGCGTGCAGCAGATGCTGGCCACCCGGCGGCTGACCCATAGCGTTTTGCTGGTGGGCGAAGCAGGGCTTGGCACCGGTTTTGCCGCCCGCTGCATCGCCGCCGACTACCTCTACCCCGCCGGCGGTGCCGCCGCCGAAGCGCTGCTGCGGGGCGAGTGCTGCCGCGCCGTGGCAAAAGCCGGTAAGCGCGACAGCGGCACGGTGGAGACCGGCATCGTGCGGGAAGCCATCTCGGTGTCCGGCATGGGCAGCGGCGGGAAGTATCTGGTGGGTCAGGTCACCGCCATGCGCAGCGAAATTTTCAACACCAGCCTCTCCGCCGAGGGGCGCGCGGTGCTTTTGTACCATGTGGAACGGATGAACGAGGAATCCGCCAACGCCCTGCTGAAGGTCATGGAGGAGCCGCCGGAAGGGGTGCTGTTCCTGCTTACGGCGGATTCGCTGGCCAGCGTGCTGCCCACCATCCGCAGCCGCTGCGTCAGCTTTGCGGTGGCACCGGTGTCCCCTGCCGACTGCACCCGCTACTGCGCGGCGCAGGGCGTGGACAAAAAAACAGCCGCACTGTACAGTGAGCTGTTCGATGGTCATATTGGCACGGTGCTGGCGGTCGCCCGGGACGAAGCCCGCGCCGCACAGGTGGAAAAGGCGCTGGAGCTTGCCCGCGCCGCTGCCGCCCGGGATAGCTACACCGCCGCTGTGCTGCTTGCCGCCTACGAAAAGGACAAGGCGGCGGCTTCTGCCCTGCTGACCGATTTCCGCGCCGTGGCAGCGGCAGGACTGCGCAGCAGCCCCCGCGCCCCGGTGCAGGGCACACAGGCGCGGCAGGCGGTACGTCTGGCAGACGCCGCATTGCAGCGGCTGGGCGCACAGGTGAACCCTAAGGTGGTGCTTTCAGTGTTCGCGGCAAAGCTGCGCACCCTTTAAAAATAACGAAACAACAAGAAACCCCTCCGGCGCTTGCGGTACACCGGAGGGGTTTCTTGTTTGGGGTATTGCTTTGGTGTGAGGAGGAATCATGTGCGGGGAAGTGGTTGCGGCCCCACTGTCCCTGCAAGATACAGTATACCCGATTTTACGAAAAAAGTCATTACATTTCTGTGAAAAATCAAAAAAGTTCTTGAAACTTTGTACCGCACTGCGAAAAAAAATACAAAATGAAACGTTTGAGGAAGCCCTCACCCGTTTTTCATCTGCTCTGCGTGCAGCTTTCCGTGCTCTACATAATGCGCGGCGTTGTGCAGGTTGGCTTCCACCTGCGCGGCACTCACCTGCTTGATGACCCGGGCGGGCACGCCCACCGCCACCGAGTTGTCCGGGATGACCATGCCTTCCGGCACAAGCGCCCCTGCCCCGATGATGCAGTTTTTGCCTACCACGCAGTGGTTCAGCAATGTGGCGTGCATCCCGATTAAACTGCCGTCCCCTACGGTGCAGCCGTGCACCAGTGCGCAGTGCCCCACCGTGACGTTTTCGCCAAGGGTCACGCAGCCGCCGATGTCGCAGTGCAGCACAGCGTTGTCCTGTACGTTGCTGTTTTTGCCGATGGTCAACGTGCCGTCGTCGCCGCGCAGCACCGCGCCGTACCAGACGGTGGAGCCGGGCTTTAAAACCACATCTCCCTGCACGGTAGCGCTGGGGGCTACAAAAGCTGCGCCCTCATCGCGGGGCGTTTTTCCACAAAAGGATAAGAACATTGTTAAAAACCACCTTTCTCTTTTGGTTCTTTTATGGTATTCTTATAAGTAAGGAACAAAAATGTGCGCGCCGGTTTTGCCGGAGCGGGATTCAAGGGGGTACCTTCATGCTTCACAACACGTTCTGCCGCCGTCTGGCGGCGCTGGTGCTCACGCTGGCGGTCGCCGTCAGCGCAGTGCTGCCGGTATTTGCAGTATACCCCATGCCCGTCCAGACTGCAACAGAGACTGAGGCGGTGTATCTGTTCAACGCGGACACCGGCAAGACAATCCTGAACCAGAACGCTGACCAGCAGAAATATGTGGCCAGCCTGACCAAGCTCATGACGGCCCTGCTGCTGCTGGAAAGCGGCAAGGACCTGAACGGTGAAGTGACCGTGCCCACCGCCCTGACCCAGGAGTTCCGGGATATCCAGAACGCCAACGGCACCACCATGGGGCTGCGCATCGGCGAGACCGTGCGCCGCATCGACCTGCTGAACGCCATGCTCATCGTCAGCGCCAACGACGCCGCCAGCGTCATTGCGTGGGACGTGGGGGGCAGCGTGTTGGGTTTTGTGCAGCAGATGAACGCCAAGGCGGCAGAGCTGGGCTGCACCGGCACAAACTTTACCTGTGCCCACGGCCTGTTTGACTACGGCAACGTGTCCACCGCGCAGGATCTGGCAAAGATCGCCGCCGCCTGTGCGGCAAACCAGACCTTTGCACAGGTGGCGGGCACCGCCAGCTATGTCCTGCCGGCCACGAACCTCCGCAAGGCTGAGCACACCATCAGCAGCTCCAACAGCCTGATGAACAGCGAGAGCGCCAACTACCGGGAGTATGTCCGGTGGGTCAAGGGCGGCTTTACCACGCTGGCAGGCCGCTGCATCGTGGCCTTTGCCCAGAAGGACGGCCACAACTACGGGCTGGTGATCCTTGGCTGCGACACGCTGGATCACCTGTTTACCGCGTGTGACGACCTTTTTGACTGGGCCTTTGCCAGCTTTGCCGACCGGCCGCTGGTGGATACCCAAACCGTGCTGACCACCGTAGACCTGAACAAGTGCCGCACCGAGCCGGCTGTGGAGCTGTACGCCGCCGCGCCGGTCAGCGGCTACGGCCACAGCGATGATAAGGTAAGCTATTCCTTCGACCTGCCCGAGCGCGTCTCCGCTACCGTCAAGGAAGGGCAGAAGCTGGGCACCGCCACCGTCTATCTGGATGGCTACGAGGTGGGACAGGTAGACCTTGTGACCCACCGGGAGTATGTGTCGGATTTCCGCACTGATATCAAGGCCACCCTGCTGCTGCTCTGCGCCCTGATTTTGATTTTGTGCGCACTGGGCTTTGTCACCCTGCGCTGCGGCGGCGGGCTGACCCTCAACCAGCGCCGCCGTCAGATGAAAAAGAGAAGATAACCCCTCTCGTGAAAAGGCGTTTGGAGCGCTCCGCAGAGCTTGTCGGGGCAAAGCCCCTCCATCTGCTAACGCAGACCGCTCTGCCGCTTAAAAGCCCCACTGGGGCTTTCATTGCTGCGCTGCGCTCCGCAAACGCAGTCGCTCCAAACGCGAAATTAAAAATAATTTTTCCGCTGATTATGCGCAAAGCGAACGCGGCGCGCATTCCAAATCGTCAAAGATAAAAGGGGCTGGTGCACGGTTGTGCATCTGCCCCTTTTAATAATTATACTGCCCGTAGATGCCGTGCACCGACACTTCCCCGGTGAAAACGTGCTGCTCCCCGGCATCGGTGCGCACCACTAAACGCCCCTCGGCGTCCACATCCACGGCTTCGCCTGCGCCCTGACTGCCGTCCGGCAGGTCAAAGGTGACCCGGCGGCCCAGATTGATGCAGGCAGCCTTGTATTCCTCCCGGAAGGGCGCAAAGCCGTCCCGGGCAAAGGTGTACAGATTGCGGTCAAAGCCGAAATCTGTCAGCCCCTCCGCCAGCCATGCGGGGTCGGTGGCAAGATCTACCGCTGCGCCCTGCAGTGCCAGCGAGGTGCCGTGGGGCAGGTCGGCGGCGTCAAAATAGCTCTGCGGCTGGGCAAGGTTGATGCCGATGCCGCACAAAATGCCGCGCCCCTGCTGCTGGTAGCCGTAGCTTACGCTTTCGCACAGGATGCCCACGATCTTTTTTCCGTTCAGCAAAAGGTCGTTGGGCCACTTGATCTGGCAGTCCACGCCGTAGCGCAGCTGCAGCTGGCGGCGCACCGCAAGGCTTGCCAGCAGCGGCAGGGTGGCGGGCTGCGCCAGCGGCTCCTTGATGGCGACCGTGTAGTACAGCGCCTTGCCCTCGGCGTTTACCCAGCTGCGGCCAAGCCGCCCGCGTCCGGCGGTCTGGTTTTCGGTATACACCGCCGCCACCGGGCCGAACTCCTCAAAATGTTCCTTTACATAGGCGTTGGTGCTGCCGCATTCCGGCAGATAGCGCACCTCATTGATGCTCATTGCTTGGGTACCTCTTTGTGCTCATAGGCGGTCACTGCGCCGTTTTCCAGCGTCAGCAGACCGTAGGTGTCCGGGCCGGTGTAGCAGCGCCCGCAGGAGCCGGGGTTGAACAAAAACACCTTGCCTCGCTGCTCTGCGTGGGGAATGTGAGAGTGGCCAAACAGTGCCACCTCGGCTCCCCGGGCGGCGGCAGCATCTGCCAGCGTATCCAGATCGTATTTTACACCGTACATATGGCCATGCGTATAGAAAACCACCGTCTGATCGAAGCCTGCCAAGCCGTCCAGCGGCTCCAGTGCACCAAAATCGCAGTTGCCGGCCACGGAATACACCCGCAGATGGGGGAAAAAGGCCAGCGTCTGTTCCAGATCCCGCAGGCCGTCCCCCAAAAAGATCACGGCATCCACGTTGTTCTGCTCTTTGTTCAAAATGCGCTCAATGGCGCCACGCGCGCCGTGGCTGTCGCTCAGGACCAGTAGTTTTGTCACGGAAAGATATCCTCCTCTATACTCATTCGGCAGTCTGCTGCAACAGCAGCAGCTGCTTGTACACTTCGCTCTTGGAATAGGCCGTGCCCTGTGCAGCAGCCTTGGCGGCGGCAGAAGCGCTGAAGCCCTCGATGGTCAGCGCAAAGGCACGCTGCGCCGCCTGATCCAGTGTCAGCTCCTCCTCGTCGGAGGCACCGGCGGGCGCACCCGCCATCACCAGCACATACTCGCCCCGGGGCTCGGCGGCGCGGTAGTGCTCCACGGCTTCGCCCAAGGTGGTTTTCCAGATCTCCTCGTGGAGCTTGGTCAGCTCCCGGCACAGGGTAATGCTGCGCTCTGCGCCAAAGGCGGCGGTCAGATCGTCCAGCGTGGTGCGCAGCTTGTGGGGCGCTTCGTAAAAGATGACGGTGCGCTTTTCCTGCAAAAGCTCGGCCAGACGCTCCTTTTTCTGCTTGCGGTTCACCGGCAGAAAGCCCTCGAACACCCAGCGGGAGGTGTCCTGCCCGGAGACCGCCAGCGCGGTAACGCAGGCAGAAGCGGCCGGGATGGGCACCACCTTGATGCCCCGCGCCAGTGCGTCCCGCACGATGACCTCGCCCGGGTCGGACACGCAGGGCATTCCGGCGTCACTGCACAAGGCGCAGCTCTCCCCTGCCTCGATGCGCTGCAAAATGGCTTCGCCCTTCTGCAAAGCGTGCTCGTAGTAGCTGACCATGGGCTTTTTCAGCCCCAGATAATTCAGCAGCTTCATGGTCACGCGGGTGTCCTCGGCGGCGATAAAGTCTGCCGCGCCAAAGGTGGCAGCCACCCGGGGCGGCATATCCTCCAGATTGCCGATGGGGGTCGCCACGATGTAGAGAGTTCCTGCCATAATTACCTCCTGAATTTATCGTCCGTACAGCGCCGCTCCGGCGCGGATGAGCACGTCCGGCTCTACCCGCAGGCCGGTCCTGCGGTTCTTCTGGGCTTCCACAAGGAACAGCCACGGAGCGTTTTCCGGGGCGTTCTTTACAAAGGCCAGCCGCTTGGGTTCCAGCCGGTGGGCGCGCAGCACAGCCAGCACCTCAGCCAGCCGCTCGGGGCGGTGACACAGCGCCAGCCGCCCGCCGTCCTTCAACAGCCGGAAGCCGCAGGCACAGACATCCTCCAAAGCGCAGGTGTTTTCGTGCCGGGCAAGGGCGTGGGCGGTGTTTTTGCTCTGCGGCCCCTCGGTAAAATAAGGGGGATTGCACGCGCACACGTCAAATTGCCCCTCGTCCTGCCGCCATGTGCGCAGGTCGGCACAGGCGGGGGTGATGTGGGTGAGCTGCTGCTCTTCCACCGCTGCTGCCAGCAGGGCGCTGCCCTCGGGCTGCAATTCCAGCGCGGTGCAGGGGCCGCGGTGCCCCCGGTCGTGCCATTCCAGCGCCACGATGCCGCAGCCGGAGCACAGGTCTGCGGCTTTCTGGCTGCGCTTCGGCTCACAGAAGCGTGCCAGCAGCAGCGCATCCGAGCCGAACCGGTGCTCCGGGGTGCAGTAGACCATAGTTCTATTATACAAAACTTCCGTAGAATGTTCCATAGACAGTGTGTCGTTTCCCTTCCAAAAAATGCAGGGTATTTTCCTGCGGAATTTGTGCATGAAACAAAAAGGGGGGCGGCTGCGCAGCATTTTGTGCAGTGCCTCTTTTGCGGTGGACGATTGGAAAATATTTTTGATTTCGCGGGAAGGAGTGATTTTACTTTATGATACCACAAAAAGGACTGCTGCACAGATGTGCAACAGTCCTTTTTGATGCGTTTTCAGCAAAAACTACTGATTATTCAGCAGCGATTGCACCAGTGGGGCAAGCACCCTCGCAAGCACCGCAATCGATGCAGGAATCAGCGTTCACAACTGCAGCGCCGTTCTCGATGGTGATAGCGCCAACCGGGCAAGCGCCCTCGCAAGCGCCGCAGCCAACACATGCGTCAGAAACCTTGTGTGCCATAATAAACTCTCCTTTTTTATCCCGTGCCGATGTAATTATGAAGAAACGTACCTTGGCACGGCCATGCACGCCCCCCGGAATTTGTATCCTTGTCTGCATTCTAACAAAGCAGGCCGGAAAAGGCAAGACTAACCGTGCTGCCACAACAACAAAATAAAATATTTTGTGGGGTTGCACAAAAGCACGGCCTAACTTATAGCCAAAATTGCCGGAGATTTTTAGCGAAAATCACGAAGTCTGGTTAGTTTTATAATACTAACCGCCCGGATGTTCATTCCTTCTCGCTTGCGCGGCGGCGGGGGCAGGCGGGGCGCTTTTCGTCGTCGGAGCTTGCCACCACCGGGGCGGGGTTGCGCACGCCGGAGTAATCATCGTCCGGGTCGGGACGGCGGGGCGGGCGCTTGCCGCCGCTCACATACTCGCACACGCCCACCTTGTAGTACCGGGGCGCAAGGCTCTCGGTGCCGCAGCGCACCCGCAGGTAGCCGGATACCGGGTTCACTCCAGCACAGTGCCAAGACCGTCCGGGGTGCGCACCGTGCTGCCCACCATGGGCATGATGCTGTTCAGGTACTCGTAGGCGCTTTCCTCGTAGGCAAGGCAGCACATCAGCCGGCCGCAGGCACCGCTGATCTTGGTGGGGTTCAGCGAAAGTCCCTGCTCCTTTGCCATCTTGATGGAAACGGGCTGGAAATCCTTCAAAAAGCGGCTGCAGCAGAAGGGCTGACCGCAGATACCCAGACCGCCGATCATCTTGCTCTCGTCGCGCACGCCGATCTGGCGCAGCTCGATGCGGGTGTGGAAGATGCCGGCCAGATCCTTGACCAGCTCCCGGAAGTCCACCCGTCCGTCGGCGGTGAAGTAGAACATGATCTTGGAGCGGTCCAGCGTGTACTCGGCCTCCACCAGCTTCATCTCCAGCCCGTGGCGGGCGATGCACTCCTGACAGGTGCGGTAGGCGCGCTTTTCGTCCTCGCGGTTCTGGCGCATCCGGCGGATATCCACGCTGTCGGCCATGCGGGTGATGGGTTTCAGCGCCTTGGGTACGGCGGCATCTGCCAGCTCCAGCACGCCCTGCACCACCTCGCCGCACTCTACGCCGCGGGCAGTCTCCACGATCACATACTCCCCGGCATGGATGACAGCGTCACCGGGATCAAAATAATAGCTTTTGCCGTTTTCCTTGAAACGGACCGAAATGACTTTTTTCATAGTGTTCCTCGTTTTTGTATCGGATAAGCCCCTTGCAAGGGGCAGCTTTTTCAGTCTGCTGTTAGTATACCATAATCAAAAGCACATTTCTATGCAAAAAGAAAAGTCTTTATATCCCCTGAATTTTTCCCTCCCCTGCAATGATCCGCCCCGCTCAACCGTATGCAGTATGGAAAAGGTGTCGAAATTTTGTCCGGCGGCAGAAGGGAGGAAAGCGGACAGAATGCCGGTTTTGGGGCGGCAAAGTTGTGCGTTTCGCAGATTTTGACAGAACTTTCGCAAAAGATTCGCTGCGCCTCTATTGAAAGCGCGCGCCTTGCGTGTATAATAGGAATGTTAGGAACCCATTGCCCCCAAAGAGGGAGGAACTGTTGCGCCGGGCGGTGCGGCAGAGAAACGGTAGGAGAAGATGGAAAAATTCAGTGTCAAAAAACCATTTACGGTGCTGGTTGCAGTCATCATGGTGCTGATGCTCGGCTTTGTGTCGATCACCAAGATGAAAACCAACCTGCTGCCGAATGTCAGCACACCGTATCTGATGGTGGTCACCGTGTATCCCGGTGCCAGCCCGGAGCGTGTGGAGACCGAGGTCTCGGACGTGCTGCAAAACGCGCTTACGGTGCCGGGTGTTTCAAAGATCACCGCCACCTCGGCTGAAAACTACAGCCTGCTGCTGATGCAGTTCGTGGATGACACGGATATGGACAGCGCATTGGTGCAGGTGTCCAACAAGCTGGATCAGGCCAAGAGCGACCTGCCGGAGACGGCGCTGACCCCTTCTGTGATACAGTACAGCATGAACATGAACGCCTTTATGACCGTGGCTGTCAGCCGCGAGGGCAGTTCGGTGTACGACCTTTCTGATTTTATCAAGAACACCATGACTCCCTACGTCCAGCGCAAGGGCGGCGTGTCCAGCGTATCCTCCAGCGGCCTTGTGGAGCAGCTGGTGCAGGTGCAGCTGAATCAGGAAAAGGTGGACGCCATCAACGAAAAGCTGATGGAGCTTATCGACACTCAGCTGGAAGTGGCGCACACACAGTTGGAGGAGGCCGAGGCCAAGATCAAGGCCGGCCGCGCAGAATACGATAAGCAGTTCAAAAACTTCGGCAATACCGTGTCCAACACGGTCATGGGCACCCTCAGCTCCGAGGTCGGCGAAGCCGTAGAAGTAGTGCGCAAGCAGGCGGAGGCGCTGCTGCAAAGCGTCAACAACCTGATCGCCGTGGTCAAGGAGCCTGAGGTGCAGCAGGCACTCATCGAGGTGCAGGCTGGTTTGCAGCGGGTCATGGACAAGTTCAACAACACCGGTATGCGGGATATCGACTCCCTGATCGAGATCGTGTCCGAGCTGCGGGATATCACCGATAAGCTCTCCTCTGCTTTGCAGACCCTGCAAAACCGCATCAACACCGAGACCGGTACGCAGGGCGAGGGCGCTGCGGATCTGGCAGACGAGCTGCAATTGCAGGACAGCCTGAACGTCATCTATAAGACGCTGGAGGACACCATCAAGGCCATGGACAACGTGCCCGGCATGATGAGCGAGTTCTCCAAAGCGCTGGGCAACTTTACCCAGCAGCAGATGGTCGCCTATATGCAGTTTACCGAAGCCCGCGAGCAGCTGAATGAGTACGAAAAGCAGCTCAGCGAGGCCAAGACCCAGTACGAGGCCGCCAAGGAAAAGGCGCTTGCCAGCGCCGATGTGACCAAGCAGCTGGATATCAAGACCCTTGCCACCCTCATCTACGCCCAGAACTTCTCCATGCCCGCCGGTTACGTCAAGGACGAAAGCGGCGAGTCGTGGCTGCTGAAGGTGGGCGAGGAATACGACAGCGTGGACGATATCCGCGGTGCACTGCTGCTCCATGTGGAGGGCTACGGCGACGTGCGCCTTTCCGATGTGGCAGACGTGGAGATCATCGACAACGCCGCCGACAGCTACACCCGCCTGAACGGCGAGCAGGCTTCGGTGCTGAAAATTTACAAGGACGACAGTTCCAGCGCAGGTGACGTATCTGCCAACTGTCTGGACGCTTTCAAGGAACTGGAAGCCCAGTACGAGGGTCTGCACGTTGTGGTGCTGTCCAATCAGGGCAACTACATCAGCATCCTCATCAAGAGCATCCTCACCAGTATGCTGGTGGGTGCCGCGCTGGCCATCGTCGTGCTGGCCATCTTCCTGAAGGACGTCAAGCCCACGCTGGTGGTCGGCGTCAGTATCCCCCTGTCGGTGCTGTTTGCCGTGGTGCTGATGTACTTCACCGGGCTGGACCTGAACGTCATGACGCTGGCCGGCCTGTCGCTGGGCATCGGTATGCTGGTGGATAACTCTGTCGTTGTCATCGAGAACATCTACCGTCTGCGCGGCCGCGGCGTGCCCGCCGCCCGCGCTGCGGTGCAGGGTGCGCGTCAGGTGGGTATGTCCGTTGTGGCCTCTACCCTTACCTCGGTGTGTGTGTTCCTGCCGGCAGTGTTTTCTGCCAGCCTCATCCGCAGCCTGATGGGTCCCATGTCCCTGTGCATCGGCTACTGCCTGATGGCTTCCCTCATCGTGGCACTGACTGTGGTGCCTGCTGCCTCGGCTACCGTGCTGAAGAATGCCCAGCCCAAAAAGCTGGCATGGTTCGATAAAATTCAGAACGCCTACGGACGCAGTCTGGAAAAGGCGCTGAAAAATCGCTTTGTACCGCTGGCAGCCGCAGTGCTGCTGCTGGTGTTCTGCTGCTGGCGGGTGATCTCCATGGGCATCGTGCTGCTGCCCACCAGCACCAGCAACGAGGCCATGATCACCCTTTCCACCACCGACACCCTCTCGAAGGACGAGTCCTACGATGTGGCCGGTAAGGTGGTGCAGGCCGTGATGGCTGTGGACGGCGTGGAGGAGGTAGGCATTACCCCCGACAACACTGTGGCGGGCATGGATGTTTCCAACCTTGGCCTGCCCTCCACCATCACTGACCTGCTGAACGCCGCCAACGGCTACGGCAAGTATAAGATCAACGTCAAGCTCAACGAGGAGCTCTCCTCTTCCAAGATCGACGCCGCCTGCAAGGCCATGGAGGACGCTGTGGCTGGGGTGGCGGACTGCACCGCCACCGTCCAGCAGTATGGCATGACCGATGACCTGACCAGTCAGCTGTCCACCGGCCTGACCATCAAGATCTACGGCACTGACGCCGAGACCCTGACCGCCCTGTCCGAGAAGGTGGTAGACATCGTGAACAACACCGAGGGCTTCCAGAACGCCACCAACGGTCTGGGTGCGGGCGATTCCACCATCATCCTGCAGGTGGACCGCGATAAGGTACGCGCCAACGGCCTGACCGTTGCGCAGGTGTACCAGCAGATCGCGGCAAAGCTCACCACCACCGCCACCGCCCAGACCCCCGTCACGGTGAACGGCACCACCATGGATGTCCAGATCACGGACAATCTGGACCCTGTCACCAAGGAAAACATGATGGACATGACCTTTGAGACCACCGTCATGTCCGCAGACGGCACCACCGCCACCGGAACCTGCAAGCTGTCGGATATCGCCAGCTGGACCACCGGCACCGCACCGGACTCCATCACCAGCGAGAACCGGAACCAGTTCGTCACCGTCACTGCCGAGACTGCCCCGGGCTACAACACCACGGTGCAGGCCCGTGCCGTGAAAAAAAAGGCGCTGGATGCCTTTGCCCTCACTGATGAGATGCCGGAGGGCTGCTCCTTCTCCATGGGCGGCGAGAGCGACAGCGTCAACTATATGACCGACGAGATGATCCAGTGGGGCCCTGGCCCTGCCCTTTGTCTACCTTGTTATGGTGGCACAGTTCCAGAGCCTGCTGTCCCCCTTCATCGTGCTGTTTACCGTGCCGCTGGCCTTTACCGGCGGTCTGCTGGGTCTGCTGCTCACCGGCCAGCAGCTGACCATGATCTCCATGATGGGCTTCATCGTGCTGATGGGCACGGTTGTCAACAACGGCATCGTGTTCGTGGACTATGCAAACCAGCTGCGCATTGGCGGCATGGAGCGCCGCGCTGCGCTGGTGGCTACCGGCAAGACCCGTATGCGTCCCATTCTGATGACCACCCTGACCACCGTGCTGGCAATGCTGCAAATGGTGTTCAGCAACGATATGGCAAGCCAGCTGATGAGCGGCATGGCCATCGTCATCATCTGCGGCCTGAGCTACGCCACCCTGATGACCCTGTATATCGTGCCTATCCTGTACGATATCCTGTTCAAGAAACCGCCGCTCAACGTGGATATCGGCAGCGACGAGGACTTGGACGACATCCCGGACGATGCCGCCGAGTTCATTGCCGCCCAGTCCTCTGCGGCACAGCCTCAGCCGGAGGCATAAGGCTTACAGCCCGTGTAACCAAAGCGCCCCGCATTTCCACCGGAAGTGCGGGGCGCTTTTTGCTATTGTAGGCACTTTCGATGATTCCAACAAAAAATCGCCGCAAAAATTGGATGGTAATTCTAAAAGGATTCCAACACAAAACTGTAAAACTGTGATATAATCATAAATACAGACAAGATGCAAAAGGGGGCAGTCTGCCCCTTTTGCATTTCCGAAAAAAGCTTTAGGAGGCGAGGCCCAATGGCACAGATCCGTTCCAAGCCCTTCGGTGTGACCAAAGAGGGCGCTAATGTTACCGAGTATATCCTCTCGAACCCCGGCGGTATGTCCGTCAGTGTGCTGGATTACGGCTGCGTGATCAAAAATATCATCGTCCCGGCCAAAAACGGCCCGGTGGATGTGGTGCTGGGTCACGACACCATGGCAGATTACGAGAACGACTTCACCTCGTCCGGCAGCACCTGCTGCGGTGCTTTTGTGGGACGCTACGCCAACCGTATCGAGAATGCTGTCTTTACCTTGGGCGGCAAGACCTATCAGCTGGAAAAAAACAACGGCGAAAACCACCTGCACGGCTGTTTTTCCCGGAAAATCTATGAGGTGAAGTACTTTGGCGATACCCTGCTGATGGAGGCCGTAAGCCCTGACGGCGAGGACGGCTTCCCCGGCAACCTGAAGCTGGCGGTGCGCTATACCCTCACCGAGGACAATACCTTCCGCATGGATTACCGGGTGTCCTCGGACGCCGACACGATCGTAAACCTGACCAACCACAGCTACTTCAATCTGGACGGCGGCGGCGACGTGCTGAACCAGAAGCTGCGCATCTACGCTTCCCGCTATCTGGAAGGCAACAACGCCACCTGCCCCACCGGCAACATCCTGCCCGTGGCAAACACCCCCATGGACTTTACTGCCGGTAAGACCATCGGCAAGGAAATCGACACCGGCTTCCCCCAGACCACCATGGTGGGCGGCGGCTACGACCACTGCTATGTCATCGACCGCGCACGCGGCTCCAGCCAGAGCATCTGCGCATGGGCGACCAGTGATAAGACCGGCATCAGCATGAAGCTGTACACCACCCAGCCGGGCATCCAGCTGTACACCGGCAACTTTTTGCAGGACTGCCCCGCCCCGGGCAAGGGCGGCGAGCCCATGCGGAAGTACGGCGGCTTTGCCTTGGAGACCCAGCACTAACCGTGCAGCCCTTCTCACCCGGAGTTCCCCTCCACGGTGCTGCGGGCAGGCAAGGTGTTCCGCGCCACCACCACCCTGCGGTTCTTCACCGGCAAGCAGTGCGGAAAGCTTTAAAAATGATACACCATGCAAAAACGTCTGCCGAAGCAGACGTTTTTGCATGGTGGGAGGCTGCGACTGAGGGAGTTTCCCTCTCCATTTCTATGTTTTGCACAACAGCGCATTCTCTCCATGTGAAAAGTGCGAAAAATCTCTGTCAATCAAAAGTGCAATGCGCGAAGATGCAACAAAAATATATCTGAATAAAGAAAGCGCCCCTTGCAGTCGGCGGCAAAAAGCGGTATGCTTTAAGCAGACCGGGCAGCGCCCGGCGCAAAGAGATAAAAGTCAAGAAATACGATATGAGAGAGGTACTCGGCTATGGCAATTTTGGTTTCCGGCGGTGCCGGCTACATCGGCAGCCACACCTGCATCGAACTGTTGAACGCTGGCTACGATATCGTGGTGGCAGATAACTATTATAATGCTTCTCCTGTGGTTCTGGACCGGGTTAAGCAGATCACCGGCAAGGATTTCCGCTTCTACAAGGCAGACATGACCCGCCGCGAGGATGTGGAGAAGATCTTCTCCGAGTGCCCGGACATCACCGCCGTCATCCAGTTTGCAGCCTACAAGGCTGTGGGCGAGAGCGTGTCCAAGCCCATCGAGTACTACTACAATAACCTCAACTGCACGCTGGTCATTCTGGACGTGATGCGCCATCATGACTGCCATAACTTCGTGTTCAGCTCCTCCGCTACCGTCTACGGCGACCCCGCCAGTGTGCCCATCACTGAGGACTTCCCCGTGGGTGCTACCACCAACCCCTACGGCACCACCAAGGCCTTCACCGAGCGCATCCTGCAGGACGTCTGCAAGGCTGACCCCAGCCTGAATGTGGCGCTGCTGCGCTACTTCAACCCCATCGGCGCCCACAAGAGCGGCCTGATCGGCGAGGACCCCAACGGCATCCCCAACAACCTGATGCCCTACATTGCCAAGGTGGCTGTGGGCAAGCTGGAAAAGGTGCACGTCTTTGGCAACGACTACCCCACCCCGGACGGCACCGGTGTGCGTGACTACATCCACGTTGTGGATCTGGCCCGGGGCCATGTGTGCGCCATCCGCAAGCTGGAGACCGGCTGTGGTCTCTTCATCTGCAATCTGGGCACCGGCAAGGGTTACAGCGTGCTGGATGTCATCCACGCCTTCTCCAAGGCCTGCGGCAAGGAGATCCCCTACGTCATCGACCCGCGCCGCCCCGGCGATATCGCCGAGTGCTACGCCGACCCCACCAAGGCCAAGAACGAGCTGGGCTGGGTGGCTGAGTACGGCATCGAGGAAATGTGCGCCGACAGCTGGAACTGGCAGAAGAATAACCCCGATGGCTACCACACCGTGAAGTAACAATGATTTGAACCGGAGCACCGCATATTCTCGCCTGAGAGTGTGCGGTGCTTTTTTTGTGTCTATATTCTCTCTTGACATCCGCTGTCAGTTAGCCTATACTACATTTGTTAACACAGACTAACACACAAGAACAGTACATATAAAAGAAGGCAACAGATATGACGTTAAAAGAGTTACAGATCGGCAAAAGCGCCATAGTGGAGGCCGTGGGCGGTGCAGGCGCACTGCGGCAGCATTTTCTGGATATGGGTCTGATCCCCGGGGCAGAGGTCACGCTGGTAAAGCTGGCACCCATGGGAGACCCCATGGAGCTGCGCATCCACGGCTATGAGCTGACCCTGCGTCTGGACGACGCGGCACAGATCACCGTGACCCCCACCGAAAAGACCCCGGCGGTGCACGCCCCGGTGGATGGAAAAATGGTGGAGCACCCGGGTCTTGGCGAGGGCGGCAAGTACCACACCAAGGAGGGGGAGCATCCCCTGCCGGAGGATAAGACCCTGACCTTTGCGCTGGCGGGCAACCAGAACTGCGGTAAGACCACCCTGTTCAACCAGCTCACCGGTTCCAACCAGCATGTGGGCAATTTCCCGGGTGTGACAGTGGACCGCAAGAGCGGTGCCATCAAGGGCCACCCGGAGACCGAGGTCACCGACCTGCCGGGCATCTACTCCATGTCCCCCTATTCCAGCGAGGAGATCGTCACCCGGCAGTTCATCATCGGCGAAAAGCCCACCGGCATCATCAACATCGTGGACGCCACCAACATCGAGCGCAACCTTTACCTGACCATGCAGCTCATCGAGCTGGATATCCCCATGGTGCTGGCGCTGAACATGATGGACGAAATGCGCGGCAACGGCGGCACGGTGCGCATCAACAAGATGGAAGCCATGCTGGGCATCCCGGTCATCCCCATCTCCGCCGCCAAGAACGAGGGCGTGGACGAGCTGGTAGACCACGCCGTCCATGTGGCAAAGTATCAGGAGCGCCCCGGGCGGATGGATTTTTGCAGCGAGGATGACCACGGCGGCGCGGTGCACCGCTGCATCCACGGCATCCTGCACCTCATTGAGGATCACGCCAAGGCGGCGGGCATCCCGGTGCGTTTCGCCGCCACCAAGCTGGTGGAGGGCGACCCCCGCATTGAGGAAGCTTTGAAGCTGGACCCCAACGAAAAAGAAATGATCGAACATATCATCGTGCAGATGGAGCAGGAGCGCGGGCTGGACCGCGCCGCCGCCATTGCGGATATGCGGTTCTCCTTTATTCAGGAGCTGGTGGCGCAGACGGTGGTAAAGCCCCACGAAAGCAAGGAGCAGCTGCGCTCCAACCGCATCGACAAGTTCCTTACCGGCAAGTACACCGCCATCCCGGCCTTTATCGCCATCATGGGTCTGGTGTTCTTCCTCACCTTCAACGTCATCGGCCTGTTTTTCCAGAACCTCATGGAGATGGGCATCGACGCCCTGACCGGCCTTGTGGACACCGCCCCCTGACCAACTGGAACGTCAACGCGGCGGTGCACTCGCTGGTCATCGACGGCATCTTTACCGGCGTGGGCAGCGTGCTGAGCTTTCTGCCCATCATCGTGGTGCTGTTCTTCTTCCTCTCCATGCTGGAGGATACCGGCTACATGGCGCGTGTGGCCTTTGTGATGGATAAGCTGCTGCGCTGCATCGGTCTGTCCGGCCGCAGCATCGTGCCCATGCTCATCGGCTTTGGCTGCACGGTGCCCGGCGTCATGGCAAGCCGCACCCTGCCCTCGGAGCGCGACCGCAAAATGACCATCCTGCTCACCCCGTTCATGAGCTGCTCCGCAAAGCTGCCTATTTACAGCCTGTTTGCGGCGGCGTTCTTCCCCAAGTACGCGGGGCTTGTGATGGTGCTGCTGTACTTTACCGGCATCGTGGTGGGCGTACTGGCGGCGCTGCTGCTCAAGAGCACCGTGTTCAAGGGTGAGGCCGTGCCCTTTGTCATGGAGCTGCCCAACTACCGCCTGCCCGGCCTGAAAAACGTGGCGCAGCTGCTGTGGGAAAAGGCGCGGGACTTTCTGCAGAGAGCCTTTACGGTCATCTTTGGTGCCACCATCGTCATCTGGTTCTTGCAGAACTTTGACCTGCGCCTGTCGCTGACCGCCGACCCGCAGACCAGCATTCTGGCGCGCATCGCGGGCGATATCGCCCCGCTGTTTGCCCCGCTGGGCTTTGCGGACTGGCGCATCTCCACCGCCCTTATCTCCGGCTTTATGGCCAAGGAGAGCGTGGTGTCCTCGCTGCTGGTCCTCTTCGGCTCTACCGCTGCCCTGACCGCAGCCCTCACCCCGGCACAGGCCGCACCGCTGCTGGTGTTCTGCCTGCTGTACACCCCCTCATCGCGGCGGTGGCCTCGGTCAAGCGGGAGCTTGGCGGCAAGTGGGCAACCATCATGGTGGTGAACCAGTGCGCCGTGGCATGGCTGTGCGCCCTGCTGGTGCGTCTGGTCGCCGTGGCAGTGTTCTGAACGCAATCATCATATTGAAAAAGAGAACCGGCGCGTCCGCAGGACGTGCTGGTTCTCTTTTTCTCTTGACATCTTCCCTTATCTACACTATAATACTTCAAAAATGAACTATCCATAAAAAGACAAAAAGGAGCGCCGCATGAACCCTACCATAGAGATCAGCTTCAAGACCGCGCAGGCGTACAGCGCCATGTGCAAGCCGCTGTGTCAGGAGCTCAAGCTGCCCCAGACCGCCTTTGACATCCTGATGTTTCTGGCCAACAACCCGGACTGCACCACTGCCCGGGATATCGTGGAGATCCGCAAGATCAAGGCGAACCTTGTGTCGGTAAACGTGGATCGTCTGGTGCAGGAGGGGTATCTGGAGCGCCGCGCCGTGGCGGGCGACCGCCGCAAGACCCAGCTGCTGTGCACCGAAAAGGCGCAGCCGGTCATCGCACGGGGGCGCGAGGTGCAGGAACGCTTTTTTGCCCGCCTGCTGGACAACACCGATGCCGCCACCCGGGAGGCGTTCTTCCGCACCATGGAGGTCATCGGGAAAAATCTGGACGAGATCTTAAAGGAGAATGGATAAAATGCACTTGCTGTTTACGGTGCTTGTCACCTTTTTTGCCGGCATGGGTGCCGGCCTTGGCACCGGCTTTGCCGGTATGAGCGCGGCGGCGGTCATCAGCCCCATGCTCATCACCTTTCTGCACATGGACCCCTACATGGCGGTGGGCATTGCCCTTTCCTCGGATGTGCTGGCCAGCGCGGTGTCTGCCTATACCTACCATAAAAACAAGAATCTGGACATCAAAAACGGCCTGATCATGATGGCAAGCGTGCTTGCCTTTACGGTGGTGGGCAGCTGGGTGGCCAGCAAGATGCCCTCCGCCACCATGGGCGGCTTCTCGGTGTTCATGACCTTCTTGTTGGGTGTCAAGTTCATCCTGCGCCCGGTCATGACCGCCAAGGAAGCTATGCAGGGTGTCAGCGCCAAAAAGCGTGCCATCCAGTCCGTCGTGTGCGGTGTGCTCATCGGCTTCATCTGCGGCTTTATCGGCGCGGGCGGCGGCATGATGATGCTGCTCATCCTCACCAGCGTGCTGGGCTACGAGTTGAAAACTGCCGTGGGCACCAGCGTGTTCATCATGACCTTTACCGCCCTGACCGGTGCGGTGTCCCACTTTATGATCGGCGGCACGCCTGATTGGCTGGTATGGGGCTTGTGCGTGGTGTTCACCCTGCTGTGGGCGCGCATTGCCGCCGTGTTTGCCAACAAGGCCACTCCCAAGACCCTGAACCGCGCCACCGGCGTAGTGCTGGTGGTGCTGGGCGTGGTCATTATGGGCTTCAACCTTCTGACCTGAAAAACGATTTAAATGCGCGCGCGCTGCTCTGCGCATAATCAGCGGAAGTATTATTCTTAAATAGATCAATGCCGGGCGGTCTGCGGACCGCCCGGCATTGCATTTTCACGGAAAGGTCGTAAAGGAGAACTGCATTCCTTTCTGTGAAAAATGAACCGGGAAAATCCGCAGATTTTCCCGGTTCTCAAATTTAAAATTGTTTTTCCTCTATTGATGCGCAGAGCAGCGCGGCGCGCATTCCAAACCGTCAGCGCTTACTTGCTCTCTACCTTTTCCTCGATGGTGGAGTGGTCGATGACCCAATCGGCAGCCTTGCGGATGCCCTCGTTGCGGCGCAGGGCGGCAACGTCGGTGCTGGCCTTGATCTCCTCGACCGTCTTTTTGGTCTTTTCGGCGCGCTCAGCCAGCTGCTTGTCGATCTCCTCGTCAGTGGGCAGCAGGTTCTCCTGCTGTGCGATCTGCAGCAGTGCCATGCGGGCGCGGGTGTTCTTCTCTGCGGCGGCACGCACCTTGGCAGTAAAGCTCTCGCGGGTCTCATGGATCTGGCTCAGATAGGTGGTCAGGCTCATGCGCTGCATCTGCAGCTGCTGCTGGATGACCTGCATCTGCTGCTGGTAGGCGTTTTCCACCAGAATGCTGGGGATCTCGCCCTCGGCGGCATCCGCCAGCTGACCAAGGATCATGTCCTTGGCGTGGTTCAGCGCACCGCCGTGGCGGCCATCGAACAGCTGCTGCTTCACGAAGGCGCGGTACTCTTCCATGGTCTCCTTGCCCATCTTCTTGGCGAAATCGCTGTTCAGGGCAGGCAGCTGACGCACGCACACGTCATGCAGCTTGATCTTGAACACGACAGGCTTGCCCGCCAGCTCCTTGTTGGGGTAGTTTTTGGGGAAGGTGACGTTGATCTCGAACTCGTCCCCTGCCTTGTGGCCCAGAATGCCGTCCTCGAAACCGGGGATCATGCGGCCGCTGCCCAGCTGCACGGACTGGTCCTTTGCCGTGCCGCCCTTAAAGGCCACACCGTCCAGAAGGCCCTCAAAGTCCATGTGCACCACATTGCCCTTTACAGCGGGGCCCTTGTGGGGCACCAGCTCTGCGGCATAGTTGCGGCGGCGCTCCAGCACCGTGTCAATCTCCTTGTCGGTCACCTCCGGGGTGACGCACTCGGCGGTAAAGCCGGTGGTCTTGGTCAGGTTCAGCTCAGGCTGCAGGGCAACGGTGGCGGTAGCCACAAAGCCCTCGTCCTTTTTCACGCTTACCAGATCGTAGCTGGGGTCATCCACCGGCGTAAAGCCGTGTTCCTTTAAAGCAGCCTCGTACAAAGCAGGCACATCCTGATCCATCAGGTCGTTGATGGCATCGTACCAGAAGGTGTGCTCGCCGCGGTCAGCCTCGATCTGTGCGCGGTCGGCCTCGCCCTTCTGGAAGCCCTTGATGGTATAAGTGGCGCGGGTGCGCTCATAGACCGCATTGGAGGCGGCCTCCAGTTCCTCAGCCGTAGCGCTGAAGGTCATTTTGCAGACACTCTTTTCAGGAGTTTCCACGCTTACCAGTTTCATAGGATCTACCCTCCGTGTTGTTCCCTTGGCGGCGGGGCGGCGCTGCCAAGGCAGCAGCCAGAACGCCATTTTGGGGACATTTTCAAACATTAATAAAGTTATTATAGCACAAGTGCAGCAAAAGCGGTATAATAAACTTGATAAAAATGTGCCGTTTTGGCAATTTTAGTCCATTCAAGCAGGAAAAAAGCGCGTTTTGCGGCAGCAGCTGCCGCGCAAAAGTGGGAAAACCCTCAGGAAAGGAAGGCTGTCCCCTATGCGATTATTTGATGTTTTGGGCCCGGTGATGATCGGACCCTCTTCCAGCCACACCGCCGGTGCGGCAAAGATCGGCTATACTGCACAAAAAAGCTTCTGGGCGAGGTACCGGCGCAGGCAGACATTGGCCTGTACGGCAGCTTTGCCACCACCGGCAAGGGGCACGGCACCGACCGCGCATTGGTGGCGGGGCTGCTGGGTCTGCGCCCGGACGACCCCCGCCTGCCGGACAGCTTTGCGCTGGCCGCGCAGCGGGGGATGCAGTTCAGCATCCACCCGGTAGAGCTGCGCTCTGCCCACCCCAACACCGCCGTGCTCACCCTGACCAGCCGCACCGGGCGGCAGCTTTCGCTCAAGGCGGCGTCGGTGGGCGGCGGACGCATCCGCGTCACGGAGATCGACGGCGTCCCGGCGGATTTCGGCGGGGACAGCAACACCCTCATCATCCACAACGAGGACACCCCCGGCTGCATTGCCGAGGTGACCATGGCGCTGGCACTGCGGCGCATCAATATCGCGTCCATGCAGGTGTTCCGCGCCGCTGCGGGCGGCTATGCGGTGATGGTGCTGGAGTGTGACTCTCACATCCCTCACGCGCTGGAGCGGCAGCTGGCGGTGATGCCGGGTCTGCTGAAGGTGACCTGCCTGAACGTGGACGAGCCGGAAGAAACGGAGGAATGAGCCATGGCATTTTTGTCCTGTGAAGAGATGCTGGCTGCCGCCCGCAGCCAGAAGATCACGCTGGCAGAAGCGGTGCTGCGCAGCGATCTGGAGGAGAGCCGCCTGACCGAGGCGCACAGCCGCGCCGCCATGCGGCACCTGTGGCAGGTGATGCAGGCCACCAGTCAGGAATACGACCCCACGCAGCGCAGCCGCAGCGGCCTTTCCGGCGGCGATGCCGCCAAGGTAGAGCAGGCGTGGCAGCAGGGACGCCTGCTGGGCGATGATTATCTGGCCGCAGTAACAGCGGAAGCCCTGAAGACCGCCGAGTGCAACGCCTGCATGAAGCGCATCGTGGCCGCGCCCACGGCGGGCAGCTGCGGGGTGCTGCCGGCGGTGCTGCTGCCGCTGGCGCGCGCCGGGCAGGCAGACGAGGAGGCCGTCTGCGACGCACTGTATGTGGCGGCGGGCTTCGGGCAGGTCATCGCCGCCCGCGCCACGCTGGCGGGCGCAGAGGGCGGCTGTCAGGCCGAGGTAGGCGCCGCCAGCGCCATGGCCGCCGCCGCCCTGTGTAACCTGAAGGGCGGCACCCCGGAGCAGTGCGCCGCTGCCGCCGCCATGGCACTGGGCAACCTGCTGGGTCTGGTCTGCGACCCCGTGGCGGGGCTGGTGGAGGTGCCCTGCATCAAGCGCAACGTGGTGGGCGCGGTGAACGCGGTCTCCTGCGCCAACATGGCACTGGCCGGGGTGGACTACGCCATCCCCTGCGACGAGGTCATCGACGCCATGGGCCGCGTGGGCAGTCTGCTCTCCCCCGACCTGCGCGAGACCGGTCAGGGCGGTCTTGCCGCCACCCCCACCGGTGTAAAAATCGCCCGTCAGCTGGCGCAGGAGGGCTGAGCGCCACGCCCACTCTCCCCCGCCCGGCGGGCAAAAAGCGGCCGTAGAAGCCGCTTTTTGCGCCGATGCGGCAGAAGAATTACAGAAAAGCCGCAGTAAAATCAAAGAAAAGACGTTCTTTTTTTGGAAAATATAAAAATATTTTAAAAAAGCTGTTGACAAACCTCGCCCTTCGTGATAAAATACATCATGTTCCGAACGGAACGTATGCGTTGGTAGCTCAGCTGGATAGAGTGACTGACTACGAATCAGTAGGCCGGGGGTTCGAGTCCCTTCCATCGCACCAGAAAATGCCGTGAAATCGAAAGATTTCATGGCTTTTTTTGTTTTGTAAGCCATGGCTGCACGGTTTCTGCACGGTTTTTGCACGGTCGGTGTTTTCCATGTCCGATTATGTAGGGCGCTGTATTGCATTGCAATCAGTGCCCTTTTTTGCATCAGGTGAGCAGGGCCAGGCGGAGCTTTGCCTTCATTTCCGGGTCGGCATCCTTGAGCAACTCCAAAAGAGCCGTCATGGAGATGGTGGGTTCGCCTGCGGCGGGTACAGCCTGCGGGCTGGAGGTGTCGGGCTTGGCATAGAAGTCGCTTTCAAACTTCTTGCCCAGTTCCACACGGGAGGACTGCTGGATATGGGCGTAGGTGTTCACCAGCATATCCGCACTGGCGTGTCCTGTGGTCCCCTGCACCGCCTTGATGTCACCGCCGGAGATCATCAACTGGTAGGTGGCACTGGAATGTCGCAGACCGTGAAAGACGATGCGCGGGAACTCCGGGTGTGCGTCCTGCCATTTCAGGAACTTCTTGCGGATGAGCACCGGCTCCACCGCCAGACCGTTGGGGAGCCGCAGCAGCATCCCGCTGTTGCGGTACCGCTCCGGGTCGAGGGCTTCTTCCCGCTTCAGCCGTTCCAGCCACTGCTTCAGTTCCTCTCGCAGGGCGGCGGTCATAAAGATGGTGCGGCAGGAGGCTTCCGTCTTTGTGTCCTTCAGGATAAGGGAGGTCTTGCTGCCCTCCAGCTTGTCCGGGAAGATGCGGAGGATGCAGCCCTTGTCCACCTGCGCCAGCGTGTCCTTCTGCACCCGCTGCATGGAACGGTTGACGGTGAAGGTGCCCATGCCGTTGGCAGCATCAAAGTCGATGTCCTCCGGGGTCAGACCTGCCACCTCCCCTTCCCGCAGCGCACCCACCAGCGTCAGGTGCACCGCCAGATGCAGGATGGGGTCCTCCATGCTGTCCAGCGCTGCCCGCATCTCCTCCACCTCCCAGATGCTGCGCTCTTGGGTGGTCTTTTTGGGCGCTTCCACCGGGACGGGGCTTTTAATGAGGATGCCCCACTCCACCGCCAGCAGAAAGGAATTGTGCAGCAGTTGGTGGACCTCATGGAGGGTAGTGCCGGAGAGGGTGCGCTTTTGCTGCTTGGGCGAGAGGTCTCGCCGCTTGCCGCCCACATACTGACCGCAGGGGGTCTTGCTCAGGGTGTCATACAGGGCTTCGATGTGGTAAGGCCGCAGCTTCTGCATCTGCATCTCCCCGATATAGGGATGATGAGGTTCTGGATGAGCGCCAGATTGGACTGGTAGGTTTTCGGTGCCCACTTGTGCTTGCTGCACTGCTTGGGCAGCCAGTCCATCAGGAACTCTGCCACCGTCACCGTGGACGGGATCAGGAAGTTGCCGGTCGCCAGCTCATGCTCGATCTGCTTCTGGCGTTTCACCGCCTCCTCTTTGGTGGGAAAGCTTTCCCATTTGCCGCAGCTCTTGCCGTGCTCGTCCTGATAGGTGTAGCGGACACTGTAAGAACTGCCGCGTTTCGTGATATATGCCATAGATTTGCCTCCTTATCAAGCTGCCCGGTAGAGCCACGCATCGAAGCTGTCTTTCGGGATACGGATGCTTCCGCCTGCCCGCAGGACACGGAACTCGGTGGTGCTGTTGCACAGGTTGTAGGCGGCACGTTGGCTGATGGCCAGCATCTGAGCGACCTCCTTCACCGTGTACACCAGCTTCGGGGCTTTAGGGCTGTTGGTCGGAGACTTGACGGCATTGGTTCGAGTGACCATCTCCATTGTAGCCGGATCAGAGTCCGACTGCAAGGACTTTTTCGTATAATCTAAAGATTTCACGTTCTCGTACATTTTATTACACATAGGCATTTCTCCTTACTTATCATGGTGCACCACAGGTTTCTGCGTGCGGTTCTCATAAAATCGAATGACCTCCGGCGGGATGCTGTCCAGCGTTTTCAGGGCGGCCTCATAGTCCTGCCGCAGCTTGGCATCCTCCAGACGCTTCAAGACGCTCCCTTCCTTCGCTTTATCCAGCGAGGCAGAGAGCGTCTTGTTTTTCTTTTTCAGTTGTCTGTTCTCGGCGGCGGTCTCCGTAAAGGCGACCTGATAGCGGTTCAGTTCGGTGCGCATTTTGGACACTGCCGGGATATAGCTGTCCAGCACCTTGCTGATCTCTGCCGCACGGCTCTTACCGTTGAAGGGGGTGATACCCACCAGCAGGGCATCCAACTGCTCCTTCTGCTTGGTCAGTTGGGTCATCTCCTTGAAAATGCGGGGCGGGATGTGCTCCCGCCCGGTCTGGCTGGCGCTTTCGCCACGCTCCAGTTCCGGATACTGCTTGACCATGTGCTGCCAGAACTCGTCCTGCCACTTCATAAGGTTCTTGCGGTTGCCGATGATGTCCTTGGCGCTCAGCCGTCCGTCTGCGGTCAGTGGCACAAAGCAGAGGTGCAGGTGGGGCGTTTTCTCGTCCATGTGGACAACAGCCGAGATAAAAGTTTGGGCGTTCTGCTTGCTTTTCAGAAACTCCAAGGCATACTCGAAATACGCCCTGATCTCCCGGTTGGTCTTATCCTTGAAAAACTCCGGGCTGGCGGTGACAAGAGCCTCCACCACCCGTACGCTGTCCTTGCGGACACGGCAGTGGGCGGCAGCTATCATGCGGTCGGCTTCTTCCCGGTACCTGCCCTGCGGCTGCACCAGATGAAGGTTGTAGCGGCTCCGGCTCGTGTCGATATCCGGGTTGCTGGCGTACTGCCCTGTACGGTCTGTACGGCGTACGGAAATTTGAAATATAAACGACAACACGTTTTAATTTGCTTCGATTCGCCGTACGGGTGCGTACAAGTACAGACCGTACAGGTTGTACGAACTTCTTCCGTGAAAAAATGCACTTTTTACGGGCAGGGGTGGACAAGCGGCTCGATGCCTACAAAGCCCCGCACCCTGCGGCCACCGGGCAGGTAGATGTTGTTGGTGGCTTCAAGGTTATAGCGGCGGTCATTCTGGCGCAGTTCGGCGCTGAAACGGATCGCCGATACGCTGTGGCAGGCGTTGTCCTCGCACCACTGCTTATAAATGTCGTAGAACTCCTTGGAGCTGATGGAGTAGTCCGCCTTGAAGCGGAAGTAGCCCTCGGACTCCATGAAGTCGATGACATTGTTGCTGCTGCGCTTGATGGTGTCCACGTTGGCGGCGGCTCGTTCGCTGACCGTGAAGCGGAAATCGTTCTGCACCAGCCGGTGCAGCCCTTCCAGACACCAGAGCAGGATGCCCTCCAACTCGGCGCACATCTTCTCCACAAGGAAAGGGTCATCCGTGCGGTCAGCAGGCTTGTCCTTGGTGGTCAGGATGAGCTGGCGGCGAAAGAAGCCATCCGAATGGTCGTACAGCGAGGTCAGCGCACCGTTGCCGAAGCAGAGGAACCGGGCGTAAATGTCCCGCTGGTAGCTCTGGACACCCTTGCGCTCCAAGTCCAGCTTGGCTTCGGCGGTCACGATGGTCTTAATATAATTCGTCTTGGGCAGGGCGTTCATGTCCATGTCGTCATCGATCATCAGCAGGCGGCGTTCCAGATCGGCGCGGGCAAAACGGTTATTCTCCACTTTCTGGACGCTGCCGTTGCTGGCGGCATCTCCCATGAGCCGTTTCAGCACCAGCCCGATGCGGGACTTGCCCTCGCCGCCCTTGCCGACAATGAGCATCATCTTCTGTCCCTTGGTGCTGGGGATCAGGCAGTAGCCCAGATATTCCTGCAAGGTGGGGATGTCGGTATCGTCCAGCAGTTCGTGCAGGAAGGTCAGCCAGCGGTCAGGGCTGGCGGCTTTGGGGTCATACCTCACAGGCAGGCGGTTCTGGCAGAACAGGCGGCTCTCCTGAAAAGAGCCGTCCGGCAGATGGTACACACCGTTCTGGAGGTGGATGCAGTCCTGTTCGATGGGGAACGGGTCGGAAAAGGCCAGCAGCTTGATGGTCTCCAGAATGTTGGTGACCTTTTTGGACAGGCCGGAGGTGACATATTCCTCGATGTTCTCCAAGATGCGCTGCTTGATCTCGCTCTCGTCCTCTACCGGGCCGTCCAGCGTATACAGCGTTCCGTTGACGCATTTCAGCGGCCACTGTTCCAGAAAGGCACGGCCAAACTGGACTTCATCGATCTTCTTGCCGTTGTACCAGTCCGGCCATAAGGGGTTGCGGGAAATGTTTTTCTTCATAGGGGGGTTCTCCTTTAGAAAAGTGAAGTGGTGGGTCTCACGGTGAGACCCACCACTTCAGGTGAATAAATCGTTAGGCGCACTTTGCCAGAGCAAGGCGGTCGGTGCGCTCATCCAGCATCAGCAGGTACGACCCGGACAGCAGCTGTGCGGCGGCATCGGCTTTCTGCTGGGGCGTCCCAAATGCAACGCAGTCCGTCAGGTGCTCGATGGTCTCGGTCATGTGGAGGGCTTCTACGAACCGCTCGTCCAGCGGTTCTTCCGGGCTGGCGGGCTTGTAGCGCTCTTGCCAGTCGTGCAGCAGGTCGAGATAATCGGTCAGCACCCGCAGACAGTAGGCGATGTCTGCCCACTGCTCGTCCGTCAGGCCACGCTTGGGCGGCAGCAGAGCGATGGCATTGGCGGGCGGCTTGTCCGGGTCAAGCCCGAAGTCGTGTATCAGCTTCTCGGCGGCTTGCCGGGGGGTTAGGTCGAACAGCTTGGCGGTGAGGTCAATGGCATCGCCGTTGGCTCCGCAGCCAAAGCAATAATAATAGGTGTCGTTCAGCTTCATGCTGGGGTGGTTGTCGGAATGGAACGGACAGCACACCATGCCATGGCGGTCGGGCTCCATGCCGTACATCTCTCCCACCTGCCGAACGGTGATGGCGGACTTGATCTTTTGATATAAACTCAAAATTTCTCCTTTGCTCAAAGGCTCTGGCACGGATCGTTTTGATCCCTGCCACGTTCAAAGTCACCGGTGTTCCCAAAATGGGAACTTCGGTGAAGCCGGTCTCCCTTGCTGCCTCCCGACAGGAAATGAAAGATATTTCAGAGGGCTTTCGCGGGAAGCCCTTAATATGTTCGCTGCGGGGGAGTTATATGTTTTCTTTCTGTCTATAGGATAGCACCACGATGGCCGCTGTGCCGTATATCCATAATGTCGGAAAACAGGTGCAGAATCTGCAAAATTCCACGCTTATGGACAGGAACCGCCGGAAGTGGTATACTGTGCAAAAAACATCGGAGGTGCGACCATGAACATCAAGCTGACACTGGGAGAACGGCTCAAAGACCTGCGTGTGGAGCGGAATCTGAAGCTGGAAACGCTGGCAGAGCAGACGGGTCTGTCCAAATCGGCACTGTCGAAATATGAGAGCGACGATGTGACCGACCTCAGCATTTATGCGGTGACAACGCTGGCTGAGTTCTATGGCGTGACCACGGACTACCTGCTGGGGGTGACGGAAAACAAAAAACGCCCAGATGCAGTCCTTTCGGACTTGCATCTGAGCGATGGCGCAGTGGACGTATTAAGGAATGGAAAATTCAATCATCGGCTGCTGTGTGAGCTGATCGTGCATGAGAATTTTCAGAGGTTCATGACCGATCTGGAGATCTATGTGGATGGATATGTCAGCGCAAACATTCAAAACCTCAATGCTGGTCTGGAAGCGACCCGGCAAATGCTGAAAAAAGAAGTATGCAGCAGATGAAAACGATCTGTACATGAGCACCTTGAAGCTGGGGCAGATCGATGAAGATGAGTACTTTGGTCGGGTCTTGTACGATGAGTTGGTGGCTATCCTGAAGAACATCAAGACGGAACACCGCAAGGACAAGACCACTTCGGATGGTGCAATGGTCGATAACCTGATGAAGGAACTGGAGGATGCACAGAAACATGAAGGGTCTGCGGATGAAAAGAAGATCCGAACGGCATTGAAGGCAATCGGCATCAACTACGATAAGCTGACAGAAGATGAAAGAAAGCTGATAAAGAAGAACCTTTATAAAACGGCAATGCTGAAACCGGGGACACTTGCAGGCAACCGGGGAAAGCACAGACGTTGATTATTTACCTTGCGGCTTATAGGGGAAAAACGCTGCTGCGGCAGGACAGGAGAACGTACACCATTGGTTCCTCTGCAAGCCTGCGCTGGGTGGGCAAAGACCGTCAACTGCCACGCCCATCCGCGCATCCTTCTGCCGCAGAACAGGTGCTTGCCGGAGCCTCTCGCAGCCCCTTTTCCGCATCAGCCGGAACCAAGGTGTAACACACTAGACTTTGCAAGCAAAGTCGTGTGCCAACGAGCGTTCCGCCGCTCTTTGGATTCTTCCCGGCAGGGCACTGGAAAATGGGGTGCCCTGTGCAGCACGGGGCGCATCCGTTACCTCGCACAAAAAATTGACTGCAAGTTTTACTTGACAATTCGCGGAATATGCACTATCATAGCCATAAGATGAATATAATGTTTATAACGATATACTCAATTTGAGGGTGAGGTATTTCATGGCGATCAATGATAGTGCTGTCGTCCTCGCTTTACCAGCAGGTAAAGGATGACATTCGTGCCGCGATCGAGAGCGGCAAATACAAAACCAATGAGAAGATCCCCCCCGGAGCCGGAACTGAGTGCAGAATACTCTGTCAGCCGCATCACGGTGCGCCGTGCGGTGGAAGAGCTGTGCGCCGAAGGGTATCTGGTCAAAATGCAGGGGCGCGGCACCTTTGTCAGTAAGCCCCGCATCCATCGCAAGTTTACCAGCGGCAGAAATGCTGCCAGTTTTACGGAGACCTGCAAAGAAAACGGTATGGTGCCGGGCGCCCGGCTGCTGAACCGTCAGATCGTGCCGGTGCGTAAGGATGAGGAAGCCTTCTTCCATGTAGGCCCGGAAGCCTTGCTCATCTATATCCAGCGTCTGCGCACCGCCGATGGTCAGCCGGTGTTTCTGGAAAATCTCTTCCTGCCCTACGAGCCCTACAAGAGCCTGATGAGCGAGAACCTCAATGATGTTTCCATGTTTGACGCCATTGAGCGCATCTCCGGGCTGCGTCCTGCGACGACCGGCCGTCAGCGTATAGAGGCAGTTCGCGCCACAGCAGAACAGGCACAGCTGCTCAACCTTTCGCTGGGCGAGCCGCTGCTGTATCTGAACGCCTACTTCCATGACCAATATGACCACCCGCTGTGCATCGGGCGGCAGTATTACATTGGAAGCCGGTATATGTTTGAGTTTTAAGGGCAGAATTCTGTCCCAAAGAGCGTCTTTTTTCCACCCGGAAAAGACGCTCTTTTGTCGTTCCAAGGAGAATTGTTGGTGAAACTGCTAAAATATAGGGGAGATGCTTTGTGCACTTTACCAAAGTAAAGATTATTTTAGAAAAACCTCTTGACGTCTGTGCAAAATGTGGTACTATGTACATGACGATTATGACGTCTATAACGAATAGGATGATACAGACGCCGAAGAGATGAAGGAAACACAGGAAAGGTCGTGGATGCGTATGAACCGAATCATTCTTGCTTCGCACGGAGGGCTGTCTGCCGGAATGAAGGACACCGTGCAGATGATCCTTGGCGAGATGCCGAACCTTTATGCCCTTGCTACCCTGCGGGATGAGACCGAGCCTATCACGGTAGCGGCACGCCGGTTGCTGGATGGCTTTGCAGCAGAGGATGCTGTGTACATCGTGACCGATGTGATGGGCGGCAGCGTGAACAACGAGATGCTGACCCTGCTGCCGGAGTATCCGGCGGTGCACCTGATCTGCGGCATGAACGCTTCTCTGGTGCTGACCCTTGCTTCCAACGACGAAGCCCTGACACAGGACGAACTGGCCGAGTGCATTGCAGATGCCAAGGCGCAGATCATTGATTGCAACCTGCTGCTGAAAAAAAGCAGCCCAAGATGAGGAGGATGACCTATGATCAAATTAGTACGTCTGGACTACCGCCTGCTGCACGGTCAGGTGGTATTCTCGTGGACCGGCCATGTGGGCGCACAGCGCATCATCGTGGTGGACGATGACGCCGCCAACGACGAGATGAAAAAGTCCGCCCTGCTGCTGAGCAAGCCTGCCGGTGTCCGGGTGAACATCTTCACGGTGGACAAAGCCATCGCCAAGATGCCCAAGGTGGAGCAGCTGGACGAGAAGATCATGATGATCTTCGGCAACACCGCTGCCCTGCTCAAGTTCTGCCAGGCATACCCCAAGATCAAAGAGATCAACTACGGCGCTGTGGCAAACAAGCCCGGCTCCAAGGCCTTTGACCAGTCGGTATTCCTGACCCCGGAGGAGCAGGCAGACACCCAGAAGCTGCTGGATATGGGCATTAAGATCTACAGCCAGCAGACCCCCACCTTTAAGGTAGTACCCATCGATCACATCTGATCGTAAGGAGATAAGAAGGAGGAATTGACCCATGTTTGTTACCGCACTGCTTCTGGGTCTGGTTGGCGTGTTCTGTATTCTGGACTCGCGCATTCTGGGCCGCATGAACTTCGAGCGTCCGCTCATCACCTGCACCATCGTCGGTGCGCTGCTGGGTGATCTGCAGACCGGCCTGACCCTTGGCGCATCCATCGAGTTGATGAGCCTTGGCATCGTGAACATCGGCGCAGCAGCACCCCCGGACATGAACATGGCTGCCATCATCTGCGCAGCTTTTGCCATCCTGACCGATGCTTCTGCCGAGACCGCACTGGCGCTGGCCATTCCCATCGCTGTTCTGGGCCAGATGCTGGGCGTGCTGATGCGCACCATCCTGTCCAACCTGACCCACGTTGCCGACCACGCCATTGCAGAAGGCAAGTTCCGCAAGGCATGGAGCATGCACATCGTCTGGGGCACGCTGCTGTACAGCCTGATGTACTTTATCCCCATCTTCCTGTCCGTCTACTTCGGCACGGATCTGGTGCAGAAGATCGTGGCTTTCATCCCCGCATGGCTGACCGATGGCCTGAACCTCGGCAGTAAGTTCCTTACCGCTTACGGTATTGCCCTGCTGCTGTCCACCATGCTCAACCGCGACCTGACCGTCTACTTCCTGCTGGGCTTCTTCTTTGTGGGTTATCTGGGTCTGGATATCACCGCTGTGGCGATCTTCGCCGCAATTCTGGCTGTGATCCTGACCGGTCTGAAGTATGGCAAGGGCGCACCTGCCGCAGCCGCTGCCGGTGCAGCTGCTGCCAACCCGGACTACGACCCGCTGGAAGATGACGACGATCTTTGATAGGAGGAAGCTGAAATGAGCAACGCAACCAAGACTGCAAAGCGCAGCGACTTCAAGAAATACTTCCAGTTCATGTGGCGCTCCCTGAACATTCAGGCCTCCTGGAACTACGAACGTCAGATGAACATGGGCTTTTTGTACGGCATCGCTCCCACGCTGGACGAGCTGTACCCCGACGAGAACGACCCCGAGCAGCTGGCGCACAAAAAAAAGGAAGCCTACGAGCGTGAGATGGCGTTCTACAACTGCACCCCCCAGACCAGTGCCTTTACGCTGGGTCTGGCTGCTTCCATGGAGGAGCAGTACGCCGCCGACCGTGAGAACTTCAACCCGGAGACCATCAACGCCGTCAAGACCTCGCTGATGGGCCCCCTGTCCGGCGTGGGCGACTCCTTCTTCCAGGGCACTGTCCGCCTGATCGCTTTTGGTCTGGGCATCTCTCTGGCACAGCAGGGCAGCGTTCTGGGCCCGATCCTGGCCATGCTCATCTCCATCGTCCCCTCTGTGCTGGTCACTTGGTTTGCCGATAAGCTGGGCTACACCATGGGCAGCAAGTACCTGACCAAGCTCAACGGCGGCATGATGGACAAGTTGATGTACGTCTGCGGCATCGTAGGCCTGATGGTCATTGGTGCCATGGTGGCAAGCATGGTGGGTTTGACTACCCCCATTACCTTCGCAAGCACCGGTCTGGTGCTGCAGGATGTGCTGAACAGCATTCTGCCGAACCTTCTGAACCTTGGCATCGTGATGCTGATGTACACCCTGATCCGCAAAAAGGTCAAGACCGGCTGGCTGCTGGGCATCTGCATCGTGGGCGGTGTTGCCATCAACGCCCTTGGTCTGTTGGTGTAACCGGGTTTCCGGCTTACATAGATATCCGTACGCCTGTAATTTGTGATTCATCAGAACAAAAAAGAAAAATAATTTGGAGGATTGCATTATGTATAACATTGATCTGGCAAACGTCAAGTCCATCGTGGCAGACATCGTGGCAAAGCACAACGTGGAGAACGTGGCCTTTGTTGGCTGCGGTGCTTCCAAGGCAGAGCTGTACCCCGCAAAGTACTTCCTGGCAAACTGCAGCAAGAAGCTGCGTGTGGCACACTACACCGCCAACGAGTTCAACTACGATACCCCCGATTGGCTGGGCGACACCACCGTGGTCATCACCGCTTCTCTGGGCGGCAGCACCCCTGAGACCGTCAAGGCCAACAGCGTGGCAAAGGCTGCCGGTGCAACCGTTGTCAGCGTTACCCACGCTGCCGGTTCTGCCCTGACCAAGGAAGCTGACTACACCATCGTTCACGGCTTTGAGGCAAACTACGCCGCCAAGCTGGAGAAGATGGGCTACGTTCTGGCACTGGCTGTGGAGATCCTGCAGCAGGTGGAAGGCTTCGACAAGTACGACAAGATGATCGAGGGCCTGACCAACGTGTTCGAGGCTGCCGAGAACGCTGCCAACTCTGCCCGCAAGTCTGCCAAGGAGTTCGCTGAGAAGTACAAGGACGCTCCCGTCGTCTACGTCATGTCCAGCGGCGCTTCCATGGAGGTCGCTTACTCCACCTCCATCTGCCTGATGATGGAGATGCAGTGGGTCAACTCCGGCTCCTTCCACAGCGGCGAGTTCTTCCACGGCCCCTTCGAGATCGTGGACAAGGACGTGCCCTTCATCCTGCTGATGAACGACGGCAAGACCCGTCCCGTGGATGCCCGCGCACTGACCTTCCTGCACCGCTTCGATGCTCTGACCACTGTTGTGGATGCAAAGGATTACGGTCTGGGCAATGCTGTGGACAGCAGCGTTATCACCTACTTCAACCCGATGATGCACACCGCCGTGTTCCGCGTCTATGCTGAGGAGCTGTCCTACGTCCGTCAGCATCCGCTGACCCTGCGCCGCTATATGTGGAAGCTGGAGTACTAAGCGATCGACTGGGATCAATAGACCCATGCTTGGGGGAGGGGCTTGCCCCTCCCCTTTTTTGATGAAGAGGGAAATGAAGAATGATTGAAGCAGTGATTTTTGATATGGATGGGGTGCTGGCAGATACGGAATATTACTACGAGAACCGCCGTAAAAACTTTCTGCTGGAAAACGGCATCCCCATCCCGGAGGGCAACTTCATCGGCTCCAACGAAAAAGCCATCTGGGAAGCCATTGTCCCCAACGACCCTGTGCGCCGTCAGGAGATGCTGATGGCTTACCGGGAGTACCGCAAGGCTCGCCCCACCCCCTACGGCAAGCTTACCGACCCGCAGGCAGAGCCGCTGATGAATGCGCTGCGCAGCCGGGGGCTGAAGGTGGCGGTGGCGTCCTCCAGCGCAGCACCGGATATCATGAAGATGCTCACGGAGGGCGGCTTGAAAGCCATGGTGGATTTCGCCTTCAGCGGCGAGGACTGCGCCGCCCATAAGCCTGCACCGGATATCTATCTCAAGGCGCTGAAGGCACTGGGGCTGACGGCAGACAAGGCTATTGCGGTGGAGGATTCTCCCACAGGTATTGCCTCCGCAAAGGCGGCAGGGCTGAAGGTGCTGGCACTGAAGCCCCGCCACGGCGAGCCGCTGGACCAGTCCGCCGCAGACTGCATCATCACCCAGCTGATGGATGTAAAGGAGCATCTGGACTGAGATGGAAGCGATCAAGAACGGTCTGCGCAAAAACCTGACTCCGGCACAGCTGTGGAGCGGCGCACGCTTTTTTCTACTGCTGAATCTGGGACTTATCATCTATGCAGTAGCACTGAACTTTTACTGTGCGCCCAACCACTTTGTATTTGGCGGCACCACCGGTCTTTCCATCGTTCTGGCCACCTGCTTTCCGGCTCTGAGCGTCAGCACCTTTATGTGGATCACCAATGCGGTGCTGGATGTGCTGGGCTGCGTCTTTCTGGGCATAAAGACCATGGGTTGGACACTGTACTCCTCCTTCATGCTCAGCTTTTATTCCAGTATGTGCGAAAAGATGTTTCCCGTGTCGCAGCCTTTGACGGATGATACTTTGCTGGAGCTGTGCTTTGCGGTGGCGCTGCCTGCCATTGCCAGCGGCATCGTATTCAACATCGGGGCATCCACCGGCGGCACCGAGATCGTGGCGATGATCCTGCACAAGTACATCAAGGTGGAGATCGGCAGGGCTCTGCTGCTCAGCGATATCGGCACAGTGCTGTTTGCGGCTTACCTCTACGGCCCGCAGACCGGGATGTACTGCGTGCTGGGACTCATCGGGCGCAGCACCATCGTGGATACAGCCATCGAGAGCCTGAATCTCCGCAAGGTGTGTACCGTTATTACCACAAGGCCGGAGCCCATCCGGCATTTCGTTACGGAAACACTGGGACGCACAGCGACCCAGCAGAACGCCACCGGCGTGTACACCGGCGAGCCCCGCACCATGATTATGGTGGCGCTGACCCGGCGACAGGCAGGGCTGCTGCGGGATTTCCTGCGCCGGGAGGACCCGGAGGCCTTTCTGACCATTGTCAACTCAAGCGAGATCATCGGCAAAGGGTTCCAGTCCATCTGAAAACGCAGAATGCCCGCCCACTGTGGCTTTCCACAGGTGGGCGGGCATTATTATATATGGTAAATGGTTATTTACGCTGACTTCCCGGGATTTACGCTGAAAATACGCTGACTTGGCATGGTTTACGCTGAATTTACGCTGAAAACGCGCAATCGCGCGAACAAAGCGCGAATAAATCCGGCTGACCGCGAATAAACCGCGAACAAAGATCGCACGGGCGTGCATTCTTCATGCGTGGGAAGGTGCGACGTGAAAGTTAGGAGTTGCAAAAATAAACTGTAATACGATTGAATTTTGGAAAAGTGGAATCGCACGCTGGAATGCACGCGTGCAATGTTGCCTGAATAAAAATCAGCGATAAAAACGCGCGCCGCGCGATTAGCATTTATGCCGCACGTTTTCTAAGATTCAATCTTCCAGTCTGCCATGGTCGCAGCCAAGCGACAGATAGTGCTCCATCTCCCCTCTCAGCACCATCTGTGCATACTCCAAGGGTTTGTTCCACAGCAGCCAGTCCAGCTCTGCCCGCTGTGCCGGGGTGTTGCCGTATTCGTCCTCCACAGCGATGCAGTCGATGGCAAGGGTGGTGCCATCCGCGAACCGGGCTTCCACCCGGTTGGTGTCCATATTGTAGCGGCAGGAAAGTAATTTCATCATAGTCGTATCCTCCAAGACTTGATTTTTGGTGTGCGGTCACTCAAACCAATGCCGTCAAGTCGTTGTCGGATGAAGTGGTTTTTAGTTTGTCCGGGAGTAAGTGCACGGTTTCTGCACGGTTTTTGCACGGTTTCAAAACGTGCAAAGGGTGCAAATCGTTGCAAAATCGGACAAAGGGTGCAGAAACTCAAAGTTCAAAACCTGCGATGTGTCGCAAAGAAATGACGTTAAGACGTAACTTCCAAAAATTGAGGGAATCGCCCGGCGTGCGCTACGAATCAGTAGGCCGGGGGTTCGAGTCCCTTCCATCGCACCAAATAATGAAAATCCGAACCTTTTCTCAATAGGAGAAGGGTTCGGATTTTTTGTTTCTTCGGAAAGCAAAATGCCGCGTTTGCGCAGCAACAAAAAAGCCCCAGTGGGGCTTTTGAGCGACCGAACGGTCTTGCGTTAGCAAGATGGAGGGGCCTCCGCCCCGACAAGTGACCATAAAAGAAAAATACCGCCCACGCAGCGCAGCGATGGATTTTGTCGGGTGAAGTAAGCGGCAAAATGAATCGGGTGTGTTGCGGGACGGTAAGTTCTTTCGTGGACTTTTCCTCACGGAAGTGGTGGGTCTCACGGTGATAACCAACCACTTTCTGTGCCTGTGTTCAAAATGAACACGACCACATTTTGTGGGTGGTTTCAAACCAATCCACAAAGACGGTGGGATTTACAGGAAAAATACCACTGTATGTGAAATTCGTCAAGAGGGTTTTGGAAAATCCCTATTCTCACACTCATCCACCCTATCATGTGGGGAACCACGGGCATGATCTTGTGATCATGCGTTCTCCCAAAATGCTGACCCCAAATGAATACGATGTGTTTTTCAGCTTTCTGGAAAACACGGTGATGAAAAACGCATACTGACAGTAAAACCGCTCCGAGCGTTCTGCCCGGAGCGGTTTTGCGTCAGCAGTATTTATGCAGAACGGTCATAGACGGAGGGAGAAGTCATGCGTCCTTGCACAGCTTGGTCAATTCTTCGATGGCGGCATCCTCGTCCGGGCCATCGGCGGCGATGGTCACGGTCTCGCCGCACTTCACGGCCAGACCCATTACGGCAAAGATCTTCTTCATGTCGGCGACTTTGCCGTTCTTAGTCATAGTGACTTTGCTCTCAAAGCCTTTGGCAGCTTTGCTCAGGATACCGGCGGGACGGGCGTGCAGACCTTCTTTGTCCTGAATGGTGATATCGATGCTCTTCATAAAAAATCTCTCCTTTTTGGAATCGTTATTGTAAGTGCTCCAGCACATAGTTCATATCGGAAGTGGTCTTGAGCTGTTCCAGCGCATCCTCGTCTTCCAAGGATCTCGCAGACATTGCCCAGCAGGTCGAGATGGTCGTTGCCGACACCGGCAATGCCGAACACGAGGTAGGCTTTTTCATCGCCGAAGTCCACGCCCTGCGGATATTGCAGCAGGACAACGCCGGACTTTTTAACGGTGCCCTTCTTCTGGCTGGTGCCGTGGGGAATGGCTACGCCCATGCCCATGTAGGTGCTCACCAGCTTTTCGCGCTCCACCATGGCATCGGCGTAACTGTCATCCACATAGCCGCGCTTTGCCAGCAGCGCACCGGCGGCACGGATGGCCTCCTCCTTGGTGACGGAGGGCAGACCCAGCTGGATGTCCTCCGCCTGGATCTTCATCACGGAACCGTTGGCTTTGGAAGCCTCGGTCACGGCAGCCGCCAGAGGGGCTACGGCTGCATTGCGCAGGTCGGATACGATCTCCTCATTGGCGGCAGCTTCGGCCTTGGCATCCAGTGCCGGGGAAGTGGAGGTCAGTGCGTTGTACAATGCGTCCAGATGCGGATCTGCAAGGAAGTTATCCAATGTAACAAGCTGTGCCTGCGGGGCGCACTTGGCGGCACGGTCAGCCAGAACGCGCTGGCAGACCACCACGTCCGCGTCGGCGGGGATGGTATCCACGCTGGAGTTGGTCACGGTCAAGTCGGGGCGCTCCGCCTTAATGCGGTTGTGGAACTTGGTAGCACCCATGGCGCTGGAACCCATACCGGCATCGCAGGCAAAGACGATCTTGCGGATCTGACCGACATTTACGGCAGTAGGCTCAGGAATCTCGCCCTTAGCCTGTGCCTTCATCTCCTTCATTTCATTCTGGGCATCGGTCAGGCTCTTGGTGTGACCGGAGGTCGCTTTCAGAATGACCGAGGACAGAACAAAGGAAACAGCACCGGCGATGACAACGCCAAGCAGAACGGTGAGAATGGAATCCCGGGGAGCCATTGCCATGTAGGCGATGATGGAACCGGGAGAAGCAGGACCGGACAGACCTGCACCGGTCATAGAGTAGAACAGGATGGCGCAGAAGTTGCCCACGATGGGGGCGATGATGATCACGGGGTTCATCAGGATGTAGGGGAAGTAGATCTCGTGGATGCCGCCCAGCAGGTGGATGATCACAGCACCGGGAGCGGACTGGCGGGTGGTGTCGTCCTTGCAGAAGAAGCAGTAGGCCAGCAGGACACCAAGACCGGGACCGGGGTTGGCTTCCAGCATATACATGATGGAACGACCGGTCTCAGCAGCCTGACTTGCACCGATGGGGCTGAAGATGCCGTGGTTGATGGCGTTGTTCAGGAACAATACCTTGGCAGGCTCAATAAAGATGGACACCAGCGGCAGCAGGCTGTGCGCCACAAGGAAGTCCACACCGGCGGTCAGCACGGTGAGGATGGCGGTCATGAACGGGCCGATGACGTAGTAGCCGAGGATGGCCAGCAACATACCCAGAATGCCGATGGAGAAGTTGTTGATCAGCATCTCGAAACCGGCGGGGATATGGCCTTCCACCTTCTTATCGAATTGCTTGATGACCCAGCCGGCCAGAGGGCCCATGACCATGGCGCCCATCAGCATGGTGTAGTCCGAGCCGCAGATGCAGCCCACCACGGCGATGGCGGCGATGACACGGCCGCGGTCGCCTGCAATCATCTTGCCGCCCTGCCCTGCAATGAGGATGGGCAGCAGGTAGGTCAGCATCGGGGAGACCATGCTGGCCAGCTTTTCGTTGGGGAACCAGCCCGCTTCAATGAACAGAGCAGTGAGGAAGCCCCACGCGATGAATGCGCCGATATTCGGCATGACCATGCCGCTGAGGAACTTGCCAAAGCGGGAAACAGCGTTTTTCATTTGTAGCTCTCCTTTTTCACTTGAAAGGCAGGCGGTGCAGCTCCTGTGGCATGGGAGCTGCGGCCTGCGGACGGTTGTTCGGAGGAGCTTTCGTTTCGTTCTGGCACTATTCTAGCCGATACTGCGCCGGATTTCAATGGTGACAAGCGGTGGGGTTGTCACCGGAGGATGGTGACACCAGTGGGCTGATACGGCAACATTTCCAATGGATGCGCGGGTGATTTGTGCATATTTGCTGATGCGCCGGGATACAAGACGGGAACAAAGGAAGCTTTTGTCACCGGGCAATGGTGACAAAAAACACACAACTTCTTTTCTGCGTTGGGGGCTGGCAGACGGGGTGGCACTATGCTACAATAGAAGCAATGGGTAACTTTTGGGAAAAGGAGAGAAGCAACATGGGTGCGGTGTATCGTGAGGAACTGTCGCAAATGCACGGAAGCTGATCGAGCAGCTGCTCAGCCTTCCGCAGGGCTGGGTGACGGCGGCGGCGCTGGCTGAAAGCATCGGGGTCAGCCGCCGCACCGTGCTGCGGGAGCTGCCCGCTGTGGAGCAGTGGATGCAGGCTGCCGGGGCGCATTTTGTGCGGAATCCCGGCAAGGGTCTGCTGCTGGATGAAGCGCCGGAGCGGCGAGACGCACTGCGCACCCAGCTGAACAGCGGCGACAGGAAAGAACTTTCCCGCGCAGAGCGGCGGCAGCAGCTTTTGACAAGGCTGCTCAGCGAGCAGGAGCCCTGCAAAACAGCGGTACTGGCACGGGCGCTTGGCGTTTCGGAAAGCACGCTGTCTGCAGACTTGGATGAACTTGAGACCAAGCTACACCCCTACCGGGTGGAGATGTTCCGCCGCCCCGGCGTGGGGGTCTGGCTGCAGGGGGATGCTTCTTCCTACCGGAGGGTGGTGTCTGCCCTGCTGCGCAGCAGTATGCCGGAAAAGGAACTGGCAGAGGTGCTCTGCGGACGGATGCCGGAAAACGAGATCTTCTCGACCCTGCTGGATACAAAAACGGCCGAAAAGGTCTGGGCGGTTTTGCAGCAGTTTGAACAGGAAGAACAGCTCCATCTGCCGGATGCAGGTTTTCTGGCGCTGGCGATCCATTGCACCCTGACCATTCAGCAGCTGCGGCAGGGCGGCGACAAGGGCAGCGCCCCCAGAGGGCTGCGCCCGGCGGGCAATCATGCTGCCCGGCTGGTGGCGGCGCTGAACCGCGCTTTCGGGCTGACCCTGCCGCCTGAGGAAGCGCAGTATCTGGAACTGTATCTCTCCGCCTATCTGGGCGCAGAGGACCCTTGGGGTAGCGCACAGGAGATGGAGTTGCGGAATCTGGAAGCCGCCCTTATCCGGGAAATGGAAAAGGCGCTGCACACAGACCTTTCCGGTTACACCTCCCTGCGGGATGACCTGTACTGCCACCTGCGCCCCATGCTGCTGCGGGTGGAGCAGAACATTCGTACCGAAAACCCCCAGCTGGACACCATCCGCACCGCCTACCCCGGCCTGTGGAAAGCCACCCGCGCCGCCTGTGATGCGGTGCAGCAGCAATTCGTTCTGCCCGCCATCTCGGACGACGAAGCGGCCTACCTTGCCATGCACTTTGGCGCAGTGCTGGAATAGAATGCCATGTTCCGGCTGCGGCTGCGGGTGGTAGTGGCCTGTCCGCTGGGCATGGGTTCCAGCCGCTTTCTGGCTTCCCGGCTGGGAAACGAGTTTCCCTCTTTGCAGGTAGAGGGGTGCTGCTCGGTGCGGGAGCTGAACACTGCCGACCTGCGTCGGAGAAAAAAATCGACTTCATTATCTCCACCGTGCCGCTGGAACTGGATTACCCGGCGGTGTGCATCAGCCCTTCCCTGCTGGAGCCAGACCGTGCCGTGCTGAAGGACGCTATCACGCGGTACAGCCAGAACCGCGCAGAACCGGAACCGGCGGTGCAGCCCGTGCAGGATACAGCCTGTGCAGGCTCCAAGTTGCAGTATTATGCGCGCCTGACCCGGTCCATGACCGGGCTGCTGGAACATCTGACCATCCAGCCCGTCAAGGTTCCCGGCAGCCGCGCTGCCCTCATCCATGCAGCGGCGCAGCTGTTCTGCCCGCAGGAAGCGGACGCCCGGCTGGTGGAGCAGCAGCTTCGCCGCCGTGAAACGCTGGGCGATACCTACATCAAATCCCTGTATGCCCTGCTGCTCCATTGCAGGACAAGTGCGGTAAAGGACTGCCGCTTGGGCTATCTGCAGGCACAGCCGCCGGTCTATGAGCCGGGGCGCATCGTGCTGGGGGCACTGGTGCTGCTGGCCCCGGATGACGGGAACGGCGTCCCGGTGGAGGTCATGCAGAATGTCAGCGGGCAGCTGATCGAAACGCCCCGGCTGATGGAGGCACTGCGCACAAGCGTGTGCATCCGGATGTAGCCGAGCACCCCGCCATCATGGGTCACGAGTTCGCCGGTGATATCGTCAAGGTGGGCAAGGCGCATCAGGACAAGTTCAAGCCCGGCATGAAGTTCACCCTGCAGCCCGCCCTGAACTACAAGGGCACCATGTGGAGCCCCGGCTACTCCTACGAGTTCTTCGGCGGCGACGCCACCTACTGCATCATCCCTGCCGAGGTCATGGAACTGGGCTGCCTGCTGGAGTACAAGGGCCGTGCTTACTACGAGGCTTCTCTGGCCGAGCCTATGAGCTGCTCCATCGGTGCTTTCAACGCCGCCTACCACACCAAGATGGGTGTGTACCATCACGATATGGGCATCAAGAAGGGTGGCAAGCTGGCGATTCTGGCCGGTGCAGGCCCCATGGGCCTGGGTGCTCTGACCTACGCACTGCACCGTGATGTGCGCCCCGGCATGGTGGTGGTCACCGATATCAACGAGGATCGTCTGGCCCGTGCGGAGTCCCTCTTCCCCCCGAAGGAGGTCAAGGAGAAGGACGGCATCGACCTGTACTTCGTCAACACCGCCAACATGGCAGACCCCGCTGCCGAGCTGCGGGAGCTGACCGGCGGTACCGGCTTTGATGATGTGTTCTGCTACGCCCCCATCGCGCCGGTGGTGGAGCTGTCCAGTGCTGTACTGGGTCGTGACGGCTGCCTGAACTTCTTTGCAGGCCCCACCGACAAGCAGTTCAGCGCCAAGATGAACTTCTACGATGTGCACTACAATTCTACCCATGTCATGGGCACCACCGGCGGTAATACCGCCGACATGATCGAGTCGCTGGAGCTGACCGCCGCTAAGCGCATCGATCCGGCTGTGATGGTCACCCACATCGGCGGTCTGAACGCCGCTGCCGAGACCACCCTCAACCTGCCCAAGATCCCCGGCGGCAAAAAGCTGATCTACACCCACCTGACCATGCCCCTCATCGCCCTGACCGATCTGCGTGCCAAGGGCGAACAGGACAACGACCCCCGCTATACCGCACTGGCTGACATCGTGGATGCCCACAACGGCCTGTGGTGCCCGGAAGCAGAGGAATATCTGCTGGCAAACTTCAACCCGGAGGACTAAGCAGAACGTGCCATGGGACAGGACAAACGCAGACAGGAGGAATCCCCCATGGAACAACGCCGCAATCAAATCGTGGAGCTGGTGAACCGCAAAGGCAGCATTAGCTTTGCCCAGCTCAAGGAAGCTTTCCCTTCCGTTTCGGAGATGACCCTGCGCACCGACCTGAAAGCACTGGATGAAGCCCGCCGTGTGGTGCGGGTGCATGGCGGTGTCAAGTCGGTGGAGCAGGTGGTAGGTACAGACGACCTGCTGAGCCGCCGTTCCGCCCGCAATGCCGAAGCAAAGCAGATCATTGCCGAAAAAGCCGCTGCTCTGCTGCGCCCCAACACCACCCTGTTTCTGGATTCCGGCAGCACCGCCACAGCAGTGGCCCGGTGCATCCCGGATCAGCCCATGCTCATCTACACCAGCGGCCTGAGCTGCGCCATGGAGCTGGCAAAGCTGGAAAAGCCCCATGTGTCCCTGCCGGGCGGCAGCCTGAACCGGTTCAGCCTGAGCGTCTGCGGTGCACAGAGCATCCAGACGATGGAGGGCATCAACTTTGATCTGCTGCTGCTGGGCGTGACCAGTTACAGCCCGGAAACCGGTTTTACCTGCGGCGTGGAGGATGAAGCACGGCTCAAGCAGACCGTGCTCCGCCGCTGTGAGCAGAAAGCCGTGCTGCTGGATTCCTCCAAAATCGGACTGAAAAGCACATTCCACATCTGCGAGCTGTCCGATATTGATATTGTGATCTCGGACGGAAAGCTGCCCGTAGAATTTTTACAGGCCTGCCGGAACGCAGGCGTAACAGTACTATAAAAGGAGCGTTATTATGAAGATCATCCGCGCAAAAGATTATCAGGATATGTCCCGCAAAGCGGCCAACATCATCTCCGCACAGGTCATCATGAAGCCGGACTGTGTACTGGGTCTTGCCACCGGCGGCACCCCCCGGTGGGCACTTATGCCCAACTGGTGGACTGGTACAACAAAGGCGATTTGGATTTCTCCGAGGTCACTACTGTCAATCTGGACGAGTACCGCGGCCTGCCCAAGGAGCATCCCCAGAGCTACTGGTATTTCATGAATGAGAACCTGTTCAGCAAGGTGAATATCGACCCGGCCAAGACCAACCTGCCGGACGGCACCAATCTGGACACTGCCGCCGAGTGTGCCCGTTACAACGGTATCATCCACAAGCTGGGCGGCATCGACCTGCAGCTGCTGGGCATCGGCCCCAATGGTCATATCGGCTTCAATGAGCCGGGCGAAGCCTTTGAGCTGGAGACCCACTGCATCGACCTTGCGCCCACTACCATCGAAGCCAACAAGCGCTTCTTTGACGGCAACGAGGCCCTTGTCCCCAAACAGGCATACACCATGGGCATCAAGACCATCATGCAGGCACGCAAGGTGCTGGTGGTAGCCAACGGTAAAGCCAAGGCACAGGCCGTCAAGGACGCCGTGACCGGCCCTGTGACCCCTGCCTGCCCCGGCAGCATCCTGCAGCTGCATCCGGACTGCATCCTTGTGGCAGACGAGGAAGCACTGAGCCTGCTGTAAACTCCCAAAGCCAACTTCTTCATTTACCATAACTTTGCTTAAGATCCAACCAAAGCACAGAAAGGGCCGGACTCGTTGCACGGGTCCGGCTCTTTCTGTCAGAAATAAGATTTATCTTGCAATCTTACGCAAAGAGCAACTCCAAAAGAGCCGTCATGGAGATGGTGGGTTCGCCTGCTGCGGGATTTACGCTGAAAATACGCTGAAAAGAGGTCACCCCGATCGGTGGCCTCTTTTTTGCTGCCGCGAACTGTCTGGCTGCGGCAGCGGATAACAGCAATGTCCATTGCGCTTTGTTTTGCCCGGATGCGCACCCGCAGAAAGCTCTCCCTCGTCAAACTGCCCAAAATACGCCCTTAAAAGTTTACTTGACGCAATTTTCAAATCAATATATAATTGGGTCAGAGACCAATTATAGAAAAGGATGATTCCCAATGGCGCGCAGATACGACAGCAAAGAAGCAAAACGGCGGATCCTGACCGCCTGTGTCCGGCTTTTTCTGGAAAAAGGCTACACGAACACCAAGGTGGCAGAAATTTTAAAGGAAGCAGATGTTTCCGCCGGGTCGTTCCAGAATATTTTCCGCACCAAGGACGGTGTGCTGACCGAGCTGATCGGCATGATGTTCAGCAGGCAGTTCGGCGCGGTAAGGCCGCTGGCGGCAAACGCCCCCTCGCCGGTGTACCTCTACGCGGTGGAAACGGCTTTGCAGCTGGCGCTGAGCGAGTTGAGCGAGAATCTGCGGGATATCTATGTGGAAGCGTACACCTTCCCCGCCACGGCGGAGATCATCCACCGCAGCACCACGGCGGAGCTGCAGGCGGCGTTCAGCGCGTATCTGCCCGGGTGCGCCGAGTGCGATTTCTACGAGATGGAGCTGGGCACGGCTGGCATGATGCGCGGCTACATGGCACGGCGGTGTGACCCCTACTTTACGCTGGAGCGCAAAATACGGCGCTATCTGAGTATGAGTCTGAGTGCGCTGCAGGTCCCCGCGCAGGAGCGCGAGCAGGTCATCGCTTTTGTGGCGGAGATCGATATGCTTGCCCAGGCGCGGAAGGTGGTAGATGCCGTGCTTGCATCGCTGTCCGTGCAGTTTGATCTGAAAGGATAACAAGGCTTGATGACAAGGAGGGAGTAACATGAAAAAATGGCTGATCTGGTGTTTGACGGTGCTGGCAATGGTGTGCCTGATACCGGGGATCGTGTTAAACGTTAAAGCGGCAGATTCTATCTATACGTACTGCTTCGTCTGTATGCAACAAAGAAACTATGAGATCCTCGGATATACAAAAGTTGATTCAACCAAGCATAGGATCCATATAAAATGCTCAGTCTGCGGCAGGAAGAACAGCATTGTTTATGGAGATCTTTCGGACCATACCGGCGGCACCGAAACGCCCACCTGCACCACAGGCAAAACCTGTGAAAAATGCGGCGCGGAATACGGCATTCTCGGTCACAAATGGAAAACTCCGGCGAACGCCTCCCTTGGCAACGGCACGCACCGCATCATTTGCTTGCGCTGCGGCTTAAATGGTACCGCAAGCTGTACCGGTGGCACAGCAACCTGCACCACCAAAGCGGTCTGTGAGGCGTGTGGTGGGAAATACGGCAAAAGAAACCTAAATAATCATGCTCTGGTGCATTATGATGCGCAAGCCCCCACCTGTACGAAACCCGGCTGGGACGCTTTCGACACCTGTCCCCGCTGCTACTATACCACTTTTCGAGCAATCCCCGCGCTAAAACATGATTTAGAGCACCACGAAGCAAAAGCCCCCACCTGCACGGAAAAGGGCTGGGATGCTTACGACACCTGCTCCCGCTGCGATTATACCACCCGCAAAGAGATACCCGCGCTGAACCATGATTTTGTGATCACGATGCGCAAGCTCCTACCTGTACGAAACCCGGCTGGGACGCTTTCGACACCTGTTCCCGCTGCGACTATACCACCTATGTGGAACGGCCTGCACAGCATGATCTGGAGCAGCACGCAGCAAAAGCCCCCACCTGTACGGAAATCGGCTGGGACGCTTTCGACACCTGTTCCCGCTGCGATTATACCACTTATCAAGAAATCCCCGCACTGAACCATAATTTGGAGCAGCACGCAGCAAAAGCCCCTACCTGTACGGAAAAGGGCTGGAACGCTTACGACACCTGCTCCCGCTGCGACTATACCACCTACGCGGAACTGCCCGCGCTGAACCATGATTTGGAGCAGCACGCAGCAAAAGCTGCCACCTGTACGGAAAAGGGTTGGAACGCCTACGATACCTGCTCTCGTTGTGACTATACCACCTATGTGGAGCAGCCCGCGCTGAACCATGATTTGGAGCAGCACGCAGCAAAAGCCCCCACCTGTACGAAACCCGGCTGGGATGCTTACGAAACCTGCTCCCGTTGTGACTATACCACCACCTATCAGGAACTGCCCGCACTGAACCATGATTATCAGGCTGTTACCGTAGAGCCTACCTGTGAAGCAGACGGCTATACTGTTTTTACATGCTCCCGCTGCAAAGACAGCTACACCGCAGACCCGACCGATAAGCTGGGGCATCAGTTCGGTGCATGGTCTCCGAACGGAACCGGCTCTCAGAGCGCCGATTGTCTGCGGCAGGGCTGCGCGCACACTGGCAGCACGGATTGCCGGAAGTTTACTTTCCGCACTGCGGAAGGCGAAACGCTGACCTTCTGCCCCGTGTGCGGGCAGGCAGAAAACGCCGCGCAGCTGGAAATGATCGAAGCGGCAACGGCGTGGGCTAACAGCGGCAGTCTTTCTGCGGAGGATGTGACCGCACGGACGAACGGGGAATACCTGAGTGTGGCCTTTGAAACCGCAGGCAGCCTGACGCAGCCCACCGGTCGGGTAAGGCTCGCGCTGCCCGCCGGATTGCTGGAAGGCAAAACGCTTGTGCGCATTGCCCCGGACGGCACACAGACGGAGATGCCTTTTGAAACAAAGCGCGGAAAGATCATCCTTACGCTGGATTTTGTAAACAGCGAGCTGCCCGTGATGCTCTTCCGGCTGGTACCCCAGACCGCCGCCCTCTGAATGCTTTTACAGCGCGCAAACGATAAACTATAAAATGCCCGCCCACCGTGGGTCTCCACAGGTGGGCGGGCATTCTTTTGTGCCTTTTTGGCATAAAAATACCCCCGGAGGATGCAGCGTTTTTTACGCTGTCTACTCTGGGGGCAGGATAGCAAGCGCTGCGCGGCAGCTCCCGGAAGCGGACACTGTCTTGCTGAAAAAGCACTTCCTAGCGCTGCTCCTCCGGCGGGCAGCAGCTCTCCCGGGGGATGAGCTTGTGCGGCACGATGATCTTTGTGGCCAGAAGGTTCGGGTTCTCGATGTGGTTGATGGTCTGGCTGGCAGCCTCCATGCCCAGCTGGTAGGGGTTGACGTCCACGGTGGTCAGCTGTGGGCTGCCCTGCCCTTTGTTGCGGAGTGCCCCTTGGCAAACCGGACGGGATTGCGCTATAATAGAGCCGTAACAGTTCCACAAAGGTGTGGTAAGGGAGGTGCGGTCATGATCCGGGTGGCGATCGTAGAGGACGACGCGGAGGTACAGGGGGTATTGCAGGAGTATGTCCGGCGGTATACCCGGCAGTACGGGACAGAGTTTGAAGTGACGGTCTTTGCGGACGGCGTGGATATTCTGGAGGATTACCGCGCGGTCTACGACATTATTTTTCTGGATGTGGAGATGAAGCATCTGGACGGCATGACCACGGCCGAGCGCATCCGGCAGATGGATGCAGACGTCATCCTGATCTTCATCACCAATATGGCGCAGTACGCCATCCGGGGCTACTCGGTGGGAGCGCTGGACTATGTGCTGAAGCCGGTGCCCTACTTTGCCTTTCGCAGCAGCTGCTCAAGGCGGTTGCCCGGCTGGAAAAGCGGGCAAAGCACTACCTGACCGTGCCGGTGGAGGGCGGGCTGCGCCGGCTGGACACCGCAAGCATCTATTATCTGGAAAGCGAGGGGCACCGGGTGCATTTTTATACCGATGAGGGCGATTTTTCCGCCCCCGGCACCCTCAAGGCCTTTGAGGAAAAGCTGGCAGACTGCCCCTTTGCCCGCTGCAACAGCGGCTATCTTGTCAATCTGGCACAGGTGCGGGAGCTGCGGCAGAGCACCGTGCAGGTGGGCCCCTGCGAGCTGCAGGTCAGCCGCCCCAAGCGTAAGGCTTTTCTTGCCGCACTGACCGATTACATCGGAGGTGAAGGCTCATGACCGCGCTGCCGGATATCCCCCGGCTGTACACCGCCCTTGCCGAGTGTCTTGCGGTGCTGCTGTTCACCCCGGCGCTTGCGCCCCGCTTTTCCAGAGCGGTCACCGGGGGTGTCACCCTGCTGTGGGCGGCGGTGCTGTCGGCCTTTCTGGGGCTGACGGGCGATGTGCCCGGCGGGCTCTGGATCCCCTGCATGGCAGCGGCCATCGGGTTTTCCTACCTATATCTATGGGGCATGTGGAACATCACTCTGCTGGAAGCCGGGTATCACTGCGCACGGGCGTTTATTCTGGCAGAGCTTGCCGCCAGCGTGGAGTGGCAGCTGCACTGCGCCCTCTGGCCCGCCCGCGGCCCATGGGAGCCGCTTTCTTTGCTGTTGCTGGCACTGGTGTATGGGACGCTGTTCGGCATCATGTGCTATCTGCAGCACCGCCGTCCCCAGCCCGCCGGGCACTTACAGATCGGCGGCAGCGCCGCCCTGACGGCGGTCATGCTGGCGCTGACTGCCTTTGCGGTAAGCAATCTGGGCTTTCTGCCCGGCAGCGAGATCAACATGAGCATTTTTTCCATCCGCACTCTGGTGGATTTTTCCGGCGTGCTGATCTTATCTGTGCAGCACGAGCAGCTGCAGGAGAACGCTTTGCACAGCGAGCTTGCCGCCATGGACGAGGTACTGCACCGCCAGTACGAGCAGTACAAGCGCAGCAAGGAGGGCATCAACCTCATCAACCGGCGGTACCATGAGCTGAAAGTCCAGCTTGCCCGCATCCGGGAGGAGCAGGACCAGACCAAGCAGAACGCTGCCATTGCCGCCATGGAGCAGAATATCCGCCAGTACGAGGCCGAGAACAAGACCGGCAACCCGGTGCTGGATACCCTGCTCACCGCCAAGACCATGGAATGCCAGCAGGAGAATATCACCATCACCAGCGTGGCGGACGGCAGGATGCTGGGCTTTCTCACCATCCGGGAGCTGTGCACCATCGTGGGCGTGGCGCTGGACAACGCCATTGCCGCCGTGCGCGCCGAGCCGGACCCCGAAAAGCGGCTCATCAAGGTGGCGGTGTACAGTCAGGGCGGCTTTGCCATGCTGCGGTTCGAGCATTATACAGAGGCCGCCCCCGCACTGGATGCGGACGGTCTGCCAAAGCAGGGGTCGGACCTGAAAAGCGTCCGCACCACCGTCGGGCAGCACGGCGGCAGCATGACGATGCACTGGGAAAACAACTGGTGCACCCTGCGGATCTTATTTCCGCTGCCCCAAAAGCAATAATATTTTTACGGCAGGCATCCCCTGCCGTTTTTTGTATTTAGCAAGGTGCACAAATGCAATGCGGTGATATTTGTGTATTAGCACAATAAAATTTGAAACCTTATTGTAACTTTTGCAAATTGTGTACCCAAAACGACAGATTGTGAACAAACTGAAAATTCTCCGTCAAGTTCTGGTATCATAAAATCAAGCTGGCAGGGGTGTCCCCTGCCGTTGTCCGATTCGACAAAACCAGGAGGAGAAAACTATGTTGTCCATCAATATGGATGACGTCATCAAGGTTCTCAACTCGATCAAATCGCAGTTGATCGGCTTTGGTGTCGTAGCAGTTCTGCTGATCGCAGTCATGATCGCCTGCCGTAAGCAGAGCAAGTCCAAAAAGTATCTGATCCGCTGGCAGGCGGGTCTGGGCATGGTGCTGGCGCTGGCTATCACCGTGAACCTGATCCTGACCGGCCCCATGTACTCCATGGTCACCCTTGCCACCGGCGGCGGCAAGGTCAGCGAGGAGAACGTGGCATCCGCTACCCAGCTGTGCGAGAACATTGCCGATGAGGGCATTGTTCTTCTGGATAACGACGGCACCCTGCCCATGGCCAAGAACAGCAAGCTGAACGTCTTTGGCTGGGCTTCCACCAACCCCTGCTACGGCGGCACTGGTTCCGGTGCACTGTCCGATGCTTATCCCACCGTCACCCTGCTGGAGGGCCTGAAGAATGCCGGCTTTGAGCTGAACACCGAGCTGAGCGACTTCTACACCTCCTACCGTGCAGACCGCCCGGAGGTGGGCATGTTCTCTCAGGACTGGACCCTGCCGGAGCCGGAGGCTGCACAGTACACCGACGAGATGATGAACAACGCCAAGGCTTTCTCTGATACCGCCATGGTCGTCATCACCCGCGTGGGCGGCGAAGGTGCTGACCTGCCCACCGATGTGTCTCAGGTCACCTACGACGCAGGCCACAGCTACAACGACTTTGAGCCCGGCGACCACTACCTGCAGCTGTCCAAGACCGAGAAGGACATGATCGATCTGGTCTGCAAGAACTTTGATAAGGTCGTTGTGGTCTACAACGGCGCCAACGCCATGGAGCTGGGCTGGGTCAAGGATTACAGCCAGATCAAGAGCGTTGTCTGGTGCGCAGGCACCGGTCAGAGCGGCTTCAACGCACTGGGCTCCATCCTCTGCGGTGATGTGAACCCCTCCGGCCGTACCATTGATACCTTTGTGTACGACCTGACCCAGACCCCCACCGCGAACAACTTTGGCAACTTCACCTACACCAACATGGACGAGTTCAAGGCCAGTTCCTTTGGTGCTGATACCATCCCCGCCTTTGTCAACTATGTTGAGGGCATCTATGTGGGCTACAAGTTCTACGAGACTGCTGCCGCAGAGGGCCTCATCGACTACGACAAGACTGTGGTGTATCCCTTCGGCCGTGGCCTGAGCTACACCACCTTCACCCAGACCCTGAACAGCGTTACCGAGGCTGACGGCACCATCACTGTGGATGTCACCGTCACCAACACCGGTTCTGCCTCCGGTAAGGAAGTCGTGGAGGTCTACTATAATCCTCCGTACACCAACGGCGGCATCGAGAAGGCTTCTGCAAACCTGATCGGCTTTGCAAAGACTTCCGAGCTGGCTCCCGGTGCTTCCGAGAACGTCACCGTTACCTTCAAGGCCGAGGATATGGCCTCCTACGATACCTACGGCAAGGGCTGCTATGTGCTGGAAAAGGGCGATTACGTCATCAGCATCAACGCCGATTCCCACACCGTTCTGGACTCCAAGGTCTACAACGTGGCTTCCGACATCGTCTACGACGCTTCCAACAAGCGTGAGAGCGATGTGGAGGTCGCCGACAACAAGTTCGACTTTGCCGAGGGCAATGTGACCTACCTGTCCCGCGCCGACGGCTTTGCGAACTACGCCGAGGCTACCGCTGCTCCCGCAGACTTTGAACTGCCGGCAGAGGCTAAGGCAACCTTCTACAACAACTCCAACTGGAACCCCGAGGACTTCAACAACGCCGACGATGTGGCTCCCACCACCGGTGCCAAGAACGGCCTGAAGCTGAAGGACATGGTGGGCGTGGATTACAACGACGCCCAGTGGGATACCTTCCTCGATCAGCTGACCGTATCCGATATGGACAGCCTGATCGCTCTGGGCGGCTACCAGTCCGTTGCCGTTTCCTCTATTGGTAAGGTTCAGGCCATCGACTGCGACGGCCCCGCCTCCATCAACAACAACTTCACCCAGCAGGGCTCCATCGGCTTCCCCTCCGCTGTGATGATCGCAGCTACCTGGAACACCGATCTGGCACACGACTTCGGCACCTCCATCGGCAAGATGGCGGACGACATGGACGTTTCCGGCTGGTACGCACCGGCTATGAACATCCACCGCTCCGCTTTCGCAGGCCGTAACTTCGAGTACTACTCTGAGGACGGCGTGCTGTCCGGCGCAATGGCTGCCAATGCCATCATGGGCTCTCAGGAGCAGGGCGTCTACGCCTTCATGAAGCACTTTGCTCTGAACGATCAGGAGACCAACCGCTGCGGTATGCTCTGCACTTGGTCCAACGAGCAGGCCATCCGCGAGATCTACCTCAAGCCCTTCGAGATCTCCGTCAAGGATGCAGACTGCCACGCGGTCATGTCTTCCTTCAACTACATCGGCACCCGCTGGACTGGCGGCTGCAAGGAGCTGCTGAAGAACGTCCTGCGCGGCGAGTGGGGCTTCGTGGGCTTCGTCGAGACAGACTACTTCGGCGTCTCCGGCTACATGACTGCTGACCAGTGCGTCCGCAACGGCAACGACCTGATGCTCTGCACCACCGGCAACGACTTCAACACCGTGACCGTGCTGACCAACAGCAGCAAGCAGGCCCTGCGCGAGTCCGCAAAGAACATCCTCTACACCGTGGTCAACAGCCGTGCATACGCAGAGGAGAACCTGAACCCCGGTATGGCAAAGTGGCAGATCGTCCTGATCGGTGCCGATGTTCTGGTGGCTCTGCTGTTCGTGACGCTGGAAGTCAAGACCCTCAAGGGCTACAAAAAGCGCGCAAGGAAGAGGAAGTCAACGCCTGATCTAGGGCAAGACGCTCTGAACGTTTGCAGCACCTGAACTGAAACCAGACCAAAGGCCCGCTGCGTAAAAACAGCGGGCCTTTTCTGGATTTGAAAAGGCAAAGAGGAAAATGCCATGAAACACACAGATATCATCAACAGCCTGAGCCTGGAACAAAAATGCGCCCTGCTGAGCGGCGGCACGGTGTTCACCACCCGGGCGCTGCCGGGCAAGGGCATCCCGGCCATTACCCTGTCGGACGGCCCCAACGGCGTGCGCAAGCAGGCGGGCGCGGCTGACCATCTGGGCCTGAACCCCAGTGTGCCCGCCACCTGCTTCCCTACCTCGGCCACCGTTGCCAACAGCTGGGACCCCGCGCTGGGCGAGGCTGTGGGCGCAGCCATGGGCGAGGAGGCTGCGGCGCAGCAGGTGTCGGTGCTGCTGGGCCCCGGCCTGAACATCAAGCGCAGCCCCCTGTGCGGCCGCAACTTCGAGTATTTCTCGGAGGATCCCTACCTTGCCGGTAAGATGGCGGCGGCCTACGTTCGCGGCATCCAGAAAAACGGCATTGCCGCCTGTCCCAAGCACTTTGCCGTGAACAGTCAGGAGCTGCGCCGCATGGCCTCGGATTCCATCGTGGACGAGCGCACCCTGCGGGAAATTTACCTGACCGGCTTCGAGATGGTGGTCAAGGAGGCGCAGCCCAAGACCATCATGTCCGCCTATAACCTTGTCAACGGCACCTACGCCAACGAGAACGCCCACCTGCTTATGGAGATCCTGCGCAGGGACTGGGGCTTTGACGGCGCGGTGGTCACCGACTGGGGCGGCAGCAACGACCACGCCCTTGGCGTAAAGAACGGCTCTACGCTGGAAATGCCCGCCCCCGGCGGGGACGCCATCCGGGAGCTGATGAAGGCGGTGCAGACCGGCAAGATCACCGAAGCGGACGTGGACGCCCGGCTGGAGGAGCTGCTGGAACTGGTGTTCACCACCAAGGCGGCGGTGGACGCCGCACCCGGCAAGTTCGATGCCGACGCCCACCATGCGCTGGCACGCCGGGCTGCTGCCCAGAGTATCGTGCTGCTGAAGAACGAAAACAGCCTGCTGCCCCTTGCAAAGGGGGAGAAGGTGGCGGTCATCGGCGACTTTGCCCAGACACCCCGCTATCAGGGTGCAGGCTCCAGCGCCGTCAACTCCATCAAGGTGGATTCCTTTCTGGACTGCCTTGCCGAAAGCGGCCTGAACAGCGTCGGCTACGCCAAGGGCTTTGACCGGCAGGGCAAGCCCGATGAGGCACTGAAAGCCGAGGCGGTGCTGCTGGCAAAGAACGCCGATGTGGTGCTGCTGTGCATGGGTCTGGACGAGATCAAGGAGAGCGAGGGCATCGACCGCGCCGACATGAAGCTGGCAGAGAACCAGCTGGAACTGCTGGCGGCTGTGGCGGCGGCAAACCCCAACGTGGTGGTGCTGCTGAGCGCAGGCTCCTCGCTGGAAAGCGATTGGGTCAAGGACTGCAAGGCGCTGGTCTACGGCTGTCTGGGCGGTCAGGCCGGTGCGGGCGCACTGGTCGAGGTGCTCACCGGCGCGCAGAACCCCTGCGGTAAGCTGGCGGAGACCTGGGCGCGCAGCTACGCCGACACCCCCGCAAAGGAGCATTTCGGCGGCGACGGCCCCACTGTGGAGTACCGCGAGGGTCTGTATGTTGGCTACCGCTACTACGACACCGCCGGTGTGCCCACCGCCTTCCCCTTCGGCTACGGCCTGAGCTATACCAGCTTTGCGTACAGTGACCTGAAAGCAGACGAAAAGGGCGTGACCCTGACTGTCACCAACACCGGCAGCTGTGCGGGTGCCGAGGTGGTGCAGCTGTATGTGGCAAAGCCGGATGCAAAAGTTTTCCGCCCCGTCAAGGAGCTGAAGGGCTTTGCCAAGGTGCAGCTGGAAGCCGGAGAGAGCAAGACCGTCACCATCCCGCTGGACGATAAGGCGTTCCGCTACTGGAACGTCAAGACCGACCGCTGGGAGGTGGAGGGCGGCAGCTATCAGCTGCTGGTGGGCGCTTCCAGCGTCGATATCCGCTTGACTGCCGCTGTCACGGTGGCGGGCACCGGTGCACCCGACCCCTACGCGGGCAAAAATCTGGAGCATTACCGCACCGCACAGGTGCAGAACGTGCCGGACGCGGAGTTTGAGGCGCTGCTGGGCCGTCCCATCCCGGAGAACAAGGTGCACATCGACCGCAACATGACGCTGGGCGAGATGGGGCACGGACGCAGCCCCATCGGCTGGCTGGCGGCTGCCGTGCTGGGCACCCTGCTGCGCCGCAGCATCAAAAGGGCAAGCCCGACCTGAACATCCTGTTCCAGTACAATATGCCTCTGCGGGCGCTGGCCAAAATGACCAACGGCGCTATCAGCATGGGCATGGTGGACGGCATCGTGATGGAGCTGCAGGGCTTCTGGATCATCGGCCTTGTGCGGGTGATTTTTGAGGCCGTGAAGAACCTCGTGCTGAACAGCCGCATGGAAGAGCGCTTGAAAAACAGCTGAAAGGAAGCAGGCTATGAATTTCTGGAATAACTTCGCGGCAAAGCACCCCGCCGCTGCCAAGTGGGTGCGCGAGGGCGGCCTGTTCGTCATCGTGTCCAACCTCATCACGGTGTTCAAGTACCTGCTGCTGCAATTTCTGCCCAAGGCCTTTGCAAGCCTGCCGGTGGTGGATTTCGGCTGGCCGGGCATCGACATCACCCTGTTCGGCGAGACCTTCAAGTGGAACATCCTCGGCTACGATGCCGCCCACGGCGGTCTGCCCTACTTTTGCGCCTACATGATCGCCATGGTCATCGGCGAGTGCATCAACTTCCCCATCCAGCGCAATTTTGTGTTCCGCAGCAAGGGCAATCTGGCAAAACAGATCGGCTGGTATGTGCTGGCCTTCTGCATCATCACCTGCATCGTCAACTCCATCAACTGCATCTGGGTGGCGGTGGCCGGTCTGCTGGTACCGGACTTCATTTACAACATCGGCACCACCGTGCTCAACGGCGGCATCTCCATGGTGATCTTCTTCTTTGTGAATAAGATCATCTTCCCGGAGGGCGAAAAAGCCGCCAAATAATAAGCTATTCTCCTTCATTTTCTTCTTCTCATCATAAACCAGAAGGGCTGCTCCGTTACCCGGGGCAGCCCTTTTGGTTTGAAGGAGAGAACCCTCTCAGTCATCTTATTTTTGTTTTTCTGCACAAAATGTTCTGCGGGCAGGGTTTTCCTCTTGACAAGCGGGCAAATGTTTCGTACTATATTTAGTAGTATGGAATCAAAGACGCTGTACGCAGGTTTCAGTGTGACCCTGTACCCGTTTCAGGCAAAGCGTGCCTGTTTGATATAAAATGGAACCGTAAAGAGAAAAGCCGTATGCTTTTGCCCGTGCCGCCGGTTTTGGGTGGTGCGTATGGTTTTGGTGTCACTTTTTGCATTGAAAGCTCTTTCTATATCATTGCCCGTGTCCTGCTGCGCAGCGTCTCCTGCTTTTAATTTTGCATTGAATTGAAACAAAGGAGAGTGAACGCAATGACCGCGATCGGAGTGATCGTGGCCTTGATCGTTGCTGTTGTCGGCGTGGCTGCGGGCTATTTTATTGGTTACAACAACCGTAAAAAGACTGCCGAAGCCCAGATCGGCAGCGCCGAGGCCGAGGCTACCCGGCTGGTGAACGAGGCGATCAAGACCGCCGACCAGAAGCGCAAGGAAGCGGTTCTGGAAGCAAAGGATGAGGCTTTCCGTCTGAAAGCCGAGGTCGATGCCCAGAAGGCAGAGGCCGACAAGGAGATCAAGCAGCGCCGTGCGGAGATCAGCCGTCAGGAGAACCGCATCGACCAGAAGGAAACCGCCCTCGACCGCAAGACCGAGGCGCTGGAAAAGAAGGAAGAAGAGCTGAAAAAGCGCGCTGCCGAGGCCGAGGAGCGTCTGGCAGAGATCGATGCTCTGCGCGCCAAGGAGATGGAGCGTCTGGAAACGCTGGCCGGTCTGAGCCAGGAGGACGCCCGCGAGGTGCTGCTGCATAAGGTGGACGAGGAGCTGACCCACGAAAAGGCCGTGCGCGTTGCCGCCTACGAGACCGACCTGAAGGAAAACTGCGATAACATCGCCCGCAACCTCATCGGACAGGCCGTCAGCCGCTGCGCTGCCGACCATTGCAGCGAGACCACCGTCAGCGTGGTGCCGCTGCCCAGCGACGAAATGAAGGGCCGCATCATCGGCCGCGAGGGCCGCAACATCCGCGCTCTGGAGACCGCGACCGGCGTAGATCTGATCATCGACGATACCCCGGAGGCCATCACCCTGTCCTCCTTCGACCAGACCCGCCGCGAGGTGGCCCGCATGACGCTGGAGCGCCTGATCGGCGATGGCCGTATCCACCCCGCCCGCATCGAGGAGACGGTGGAAAAGTGCCGCCACGATCTGGAACTGCAGATGAAGCGCGAGGGCGAACGTGCGGTGATGGAGCTGGGCATCCACGGCCTGCACCCCGACCTGATCAAGCTGATCGGTCGGCTGAAGTACCGCACCAGCTTTGGTCAGAACGCCCTGACCCACAGCATGGAAGTGGCTTGGGTGGCCGGTCTGCTGGCAGGCGAGATGGGCGTGAACGTTACCATGGCACGCCGCGCCGGTCTGCTGCATGATATCGGCAAGGCACTGGATCACGAGATCGAGGGCAGCCACGTCCAGATCGGCGTGGACATCTGCCGCAAGTACAAGGAGAACACCCAGATTATCCACGCCATTGAGGCACACCACGGCGACGTGGAGCCCAAGACCCCGCTGGCCTTCATCATTCAGGCTGCCGACGCCATCAGCGCCGCCCGCCCGGGTGCCCGCCGCGAGAACGTGGAAAGCTACGTCAAGCGTCTGGAAAATCTGGAGGAGATCTCCTCCGGCTTCGAGGGCGTGGAGCAGGCCTTTGCCGTACAGGCAGGCCGCGAGGTGCGCATTCTGGTCAAGCCCGACGTCATCAGTGATGATCAGGTCATCCTGCTGGCACGCGCCATCGCCAAAAAGATCGAGGATACGCTGGATTACCCCGGCCAGATCAAGGTCAACGTCATCCGCGAGAGCCGTGCTGTGGAGTACGCAAAATAAAGCCTTTTTCCGCAGGCTGCCGTGTTTTTTGCACGGCAGCCTGTTTTTTTGCGCCAAAATGATTGCATTTCCTGTTAAAAAAAGGTATCATGGATGCAGAAGAAAGCAAAAAGAACTGCGTCCTGCGGACGCAGACCCGTAACGACCCCGGAACAGAAAGGAGCATCGTTCTATGAAAAACTGGAAGAAATTACTGGCCTGTCTGCTGGTCGGCCTGATGACACTGACCGTGTTCACCGCCTGCGATGCCAGCGTTGGCGCACCGATGGGGCCTAAGCGCTCGAACGCCGAAAGTGAAAGCGCAAAGGCGCTGTGCGAACATTTCGAGAATATGGACTACAGCGAGGAGCTGAGCGAAAAGGCTTACTATGTTGCCTACTGGGTCGCCAGCTACCCAGGATCCTGCTCTGTCAATACGGAAAAAGCGGAGCTTTCCTGGACGGGTAATATCGGCAATGATGCAAAAGCACAGATGAAAATTGGTCGTTACGCTGATACATTTGATCTCATGGGCATCGGCAAGGGCATCGGCGGCGGCATGGGCAACAATGACTTTGTCCCGGGCTTTTACATTGATACAGATCTGGAATCCAACGGCACCTCGGACATCATCTTTGTTCTGCCGACGGACGGTCGTAAGACTGACACCATGACCAAAGCCGCAGAGGGCAAGACCAAACTGGGCGTTGCTTATGTGGTAAAGGACGGCGTAAGCTACGCTGTGGTGCTGTTTGGGTAAAACCATTTAAATGTGCGCCGCGTTCGCTATGCACATCAATAGCGGAAATACGATTTAAATTTGGGGAGCGGAACGTCTGCGGACGTTCCGCTCCCCTGCCTTTTCACGGGAGGAAGCTTGGAACGAACTCCCTCAGGCAAAGCCTATCGGCTTTGCCAGCTCCCTCTGGGAGGGAGCCTTTGGCATGGCGGTGCAGTTTCCGGCTCAAACGCAAAGCTTCCGGTTTCACCAGAGGCTCCCTCTCCGAGGGAGCTGGCATCGAGCAAAGCGAGATGACTGAGGGAGTTAAGCCTCCCTTGGGGGAGCTGGCGAACGTAGTGAGCCTGAGGGGGTAACCCCGCAGCGCCGCGCTTTCGCAGAAAGCGGTGCTGCAACTGCCGTTTTTCGTTAACTCCACCTGTGAAAATGGAACACCGGAGCGTCCGCAGACGCTCCGGTGTTCCGAAATATAAAATAATCTTTCCGCTGATTATGCGCAAAGCAACGCGGAGCGCATTCAAAATCGTCCCACGCAAAAAGCAGCCGCCGCACTTTCTCGTGCAGCGGCTGCTTTGTTTGTGCTATGATGCTATCAGCCCTTCAGGAAAGCCGGCAGGGGCTTGCCCTCCTTGAGCCACTGGTGATACTCGGCGGTGGCGGCAAATTCCACGTCACCGGCAGAGTTCAGGGCAGTTTCCACCGAGTCCTGCACCACGCCGATGATGAAGCCCACGCCCACCATCTGCATGGCGATGTCGTTGGAGATGCCGAACAGCGAGCAGGCCATGGGGATCAGCAGCAGGGAGCCGCCAGCCACGCCGGAAGCACCGCAGGCGCCCAGAGCGCTCATGGCGCTCAGCACGATGGCGGCGGGCAAAGACACCTGAATGCCCAACGTATTGGCCGCTGCCAGCGTCATGATGGTAATGGTGATGGCGGCACCGTCCATGTTGATGGTAGCGCCCAGCGGGATGGATACGGAGTACATATCCTTGTCCAGACCCAGCTTTTCACACAGGGACATATTCACAGGGATGTTGGCGGCAGAGCTGCGGGTGAAGAAGGCGGTCAGGCCGGATTCCTTCAGGCAGCGGAATACCAGCGGGTACGGGTTGCGGCGCAGGTAGATGAACATGATAAAGGGGGAAACGATCAGCGCCATGAACAGCATGGTGCCCACCAGCAGCGCCAGCAGTTTGCCGTACTGGGTAAAGATGGCCAGACCGTTGCCGGAAACGTTGGTGTACACCAGACCCATGATGCCGAAGGGGGCTAGATTGATGATCCAGCGCACGATCTGGGAAACAGCATCGGCGGTGTTTGCCAGAAAGACCTTGGTGCTCTCTGCGCCGATGTTCTTCATGGCAATGCCGAACATGCAGGCCCAGAACAGGATGCCGATGTAGTTGCCGTTCATCAGGGCGCTGACGGGATTGGCCACAAAGTTAGTCAGCAGGGTGCTCAGCACCTCACCCAAGCCCTGCGGGATCACATCGGACTGTGCCGCATCGGCCAGCACCACCGTGACCGGGAACATAAAGCTGGTGATGACCGCAATGGCTGCCGCCAGAAAGGTGGTGAGCATATACAGCCAGATCACGGTGCCAAAGCGGCGGTCCAGCTTGGATGAGCCCTGTGCCAGTGCGCTAGCAACAATGACGAACACCAGCACCGGGGCAATGCCCTTCAGCGCGCCGACAAACAGGCTGCCCAGCTCGCCAACCCAACCCGCGCCCGGCGCAACAAGCGCCAGCACCGAACCGACTGCCAGGCCGATCAGGATGCGCAGGATCAGGCTGGTCTGGTTGTATTTTGCTACAACCGCTTTCAAGGTTTTCATATCGTAACACTCCTCTTATGCTGTACGCCTAGTACGTACATTTTCCTGTTTCTTGCACGAGAACAGTTGTCATTATAGCATATACGGCAAAAAAGAGGAAGTGTTTTCAGGCATTTTGACGCCTCAAATCACGTTTTTTGTAAGCTTTTGCAAAATTGCCCTGAAAACTGTACTTGTAGAAAATACAGTTTTGCGGTTTTGACGAGGAACAGAACCTTCTCAGGGAAGTGCCCCTTCGGTCTGCATCCCCGGCTCCCCCGCCATACCAAATTTACATATAGTGCAATTTTTAGTTGCCAAACTATTGTCTTTTTCTGGAAAGTATTGTATACTCATCCTGTTCAATGCAAGTGTTGCTTGCCAAAATATCCGCATATTTGAAAAGAAACACTTGTCAATACAGACGAGAAAGAGAGGACACCCCTATGAACGAGACCGTAACCAAGCGTTTCCTGCTTTACTTCCGCCTGATGCTGCTGGTCTGGATCCTGATCGCAAACGCCGTCATCCACCTGACCGGCATGGAGTACAGCTGGCTGATCTTCCTGAGCAATATCATGATGTTCACGCTGGAGGGCGATGTGAAGGATCGCCTTGTCACTGTGGAGCTGGGCGGCCTTGTGGGTCTGGTGCTCACTGTGGCGGCGCTGCTGTCCATCAGTGCCTTGACCCCTGTTCTGGGCGATTTCCTCGGCTTTATCCTGCCGCTGGCCGTGGTGCTGTTCATCCTCATCATCCTGCACCCCTACGCACCCAAGGTGCTGAACAACGTGGGCTTTGCCTACCTGACCGTGGCCTGCATTGATATCCCCGCCCTGACTGCCCATCTGCCGCAGTTCTTTATCACCTTCATCGTGGGCTCTGTGCTCTTTAACGGTGTCTGCGTGCTGCTGATGAAGCCCGCAAAGGCGCTGGCTGTGCGCAGCGTGGAGAAGCAGGGTGCATAAAAAAGTATATTTCTGCCGTTATCTCTTGATTTTTTTGCTCCGGCGTGCTACAATCAGCGTAGTTTCATCCTGTCCAAAACATTGATGCGGACAAACCGAAGCCCCGCTTTTCATGCCGCAGAGAGGGCTGCCCCGGGTTTCCGGGTGCTGCAAGCAGCCTGCCATGACCCCGGCTTCTACCACCGCAGAGTGCAGAGGCGAACCTCTGCCGGGCGTGCCCGTTACAGCACTGCGAGGGGCGCGTTTCCCCGCCGGGGAGCGCGCAATTCGGGTGGAACCGTGGAACGCAGACATTTGATCGGCGCTTCATCCCGTGAGTTTTACGGGGTGAAGCGCTTTTTATTTTTGTTCAAAACCACATTGTCAAAGGAGAATCTACTATGAAGATCATCTACAAGGACGGTCATGTGGACGAGTGCCCGCAGGATCAGGAACTGCACGTTATCCGCCACACCGCAGCCCACATCATGGCGCAGGCCATCAAGCGCCTGTATCCGCAGGCTGATTTCGCCTTCGGCCCTGCCACCGAGAACGGCTTCTACTACGATGTCGATCTGGGCGACCAGAAGCTGAGCGACGAGGATCTGGCCAACATCGAAAAAGAGATGCGCAAGATCGTCAAGGAGAACCTGCCCATCAAGCCCTTCATCCTGCCCCGCGCCGAGGCCGTGAAGCTGATGGAAGAGCGCAAGGAGAACTACAAGATCGAGCACATGGCTGATCTGGCTGACGAGACCGAGTTCAGCTTCTTCCAGCAGGGCGAGTACGTGGATATGTGCATCGGACCCCACCTGACCTATACCAAGGCACTGAAGGCCTTCAAGATCACCCAGCAGTCCGGCGCATACTGGAAGAACGACAAGGAAAACAAGATGCTGACCCGTATCAACGGCGTGGCTTTCCGCAATCAGGAGGAGCTGGACGCATGGGAGAAGGAGCAGCAGGAGGCCCGCGAGCGCGATCACCGCAAGATCGGCAAGGAGATGGGCCTGTTCATGACCGATGATTTGGTGGGCCGCGGCCTGCCCATGTTCCTGCCCGCAGGCTACACCGTCTGGCAGGAGCTGGAGAACTATATCAAGGAGAAGGAGCGTGCACGCGGCTACCTGCACGTTATGACTCCCTGCATCGGCACTGTGAACCTGTATAAGACCTCCGGTCACTGGGATCACTACCGTGAGAACATGTTCCCCGCCATGGAGATGGAGGGCGAGAGCTATGTTCTGCGCCCGATGAACTGCCCCCACCACATGATGATCTACGCAAATCGTCCCCACTCCTACCGTGACCTGCCCATGCGCATCGGTGAGATCGCCCACGACTTCCGTTACGAGTCCTCCGGCACCCTGAAGGGCATCGAGCGCGGCCGTCACTTCTGCCAGAACGACGCCCACCTGTTCTGCACCCCGGAGCAGATCAAGAGCGAGGTCGCAAACGTGTGCGACCTGATCTTTGAGGTGTACAAGGACTTCAACATTACCGATTACCGCTGCGTGCTGAGCCTGCGTGATCCTGCCGACAAGAAGAAGTACCACGACGACGATGCCATGTGGAACCATGCAGAGCAGGCCCTGCGCGAAGTGCTGACCGAGCTGGGCATCCACTTCACCGAGGAGATCGGCGAGGCTGCCTTCTACGGCCCGAAGCTGGACGTGAACGTGAAGCCCGCTGTGGGTGCCGAGTACACCCTGTCCACCTGCCAGCTGGACTTCTGCCTGCCCGCAAAGTTCCACCTGACCTATGTGGACAAGGACGGCTCTGAAAAGACCCCCGTGGTGCTGCACCGCGCAATTCTGGGCTCTCTGGACCGCTTCATGGCCTACCTGATCGAGGAGACCAAGGGCAAGTTCCCCACCTGGCTGGCTCCCACGCAGGTCAAGGTGCTGCCCGTGTCCGAAAAGACGCTGGAGTACGCACAGGACGTGACCGAGAAGCTGTCTGATGCCGGCATCCGTGTTGTGCTGGATGACGACAACCAGAAGATCGGTTACAAGATCCGTGCCGCACAGCAGGTGGACCGCGTGCCCTATATGCTGGTGCTGGGCGCCAAGGAAGCCGAGGCCGGCAACATCTCCGTGCGCGACCGCAAGGGCGAGACCGCCGAGATGAGCCTTGAGGACTTCATCGCCAAGGTCACCACCGAGATCCGCACCCGCAGCCTGTAAGGTATAAATGATAAGTGCCCCGGAAACGCAGACAGGCGTTTCCGGGGCACTTTTTTTCACAGCAAAAGCCCCGCTCCCTTGTGCGCAGGAGCGGGGCTTTCGACTTACTGGTGACTCGAACGAAAAAAGGAAAAAGGAAAAAGGAGAACGATCTATCTGTCACGCCGGGCGGCGGGGACTGTGTCGGAGCAGCCGGGCTGCCGCCGCAGCGGGAACAGCGGAGAATTTTGTGGAGGGTTACTCCACGTCCTGCAGCGCGGCGTAGTCTTCCTCGCCGGTGCGGATCTTGACCACGCGGGTCACGTTGTAGACAAAGATCTTGCCATCGCCGATATGGCCGGTGTACAGCGCCTTCTTGGCGGCTTCCACCACAGCGTCTACGCTGATGCGGGAGACGATGACTTCCACCTTGATCTTGGGCAGCAGGGTAGTATCCACCGGCACGCCGCGGTACTTTTCAGGGGTACCCTTCTGGATGCCGCAGCCCATGACCTGCGTCACGGTCATGCCGGTGACGCCCAGATCATTCAAGGCAGTCTTGAGCTGATCGAACTTTGCCAGCTTTGCAATGATGGACACCTTGTGCATACCGGTGTCGTAGACGCCATCGTGGATCACAGGCTCGCGCACCACCGGCACGGCAGCATCCATCTGCTTTGCCGAAGCCTTGGTGATGTCATCCTCGCCCAGATCAGTGTTCTCGTTGGGGGTCATGGCAGCGGAGTTTGCATCCGAGATGGCAAAGCCTGCATAAGCGGAGGCCAGACCGTGCTCGTGGATATCCAGACCGTCGATCTCCACCTCGGCGGGCACACGCAGGCCAAGGGTCTTATCAATGATCTTGAAGATGATGAACATCACGATCACAACGTAGGCATCCACGCAGACCAGACCCAGCAGCTGGGTACCCAGCTGCGTCAGACCGCCGCCGTAGAACAGACCGGCGTGGGCGGTGTTGGAGCCGGTGGAGCACAGACCCACCGCAATGGTGCCCCAGACGCCGTTTGCAAAGTGGACGGAAACAGCACCTACGGGGTCGTCCACCTTGGCGATCTTATCAAAGAATTCCACGCTCAGCACCACAAGGATACCGGCCACAAAGCCGATAAAGAAAGCGCCGAAGGGAGAAACGGTATCGCAGCCTGCGGTGATAGCCACAAGGCCTGCCAGAGAGCCGTTCAGTGTCATGGAGACATCCGGCTTGCCGTAGCGCAGCCAAGTGAAAATCATGGTCACGCAGGTGGCAACGGCTGCGGCAAGGTTGGTGTTGAAGCAGACCAGACCGGTCAGGGTCATGGTGGCATCGGTGGACAGGCTCAGGGAAGAGCCGCCGTTGAAGCCGAACCAGCAGAACCACAGGATGAACACGCCCAGAGCACCGGCGGTCAGGTTGTGGCCGGGGATGGCGTGGGGGTTGCCGCTCTTGTCGTACTTGCCAATACGGGGACCCAGCATCCATGCGCCCAGCAGAGCGATGACGCCGCCCACGTTATGCACGGCTGCGGAGCCTGCAAAATCGTGGAAACCCATGCTCTGCAGCCAGCCGCCGCCCCACATCCAGTGGCCGCAGATGGGGTACACCACCAGCGAGATGGCGGCGGAGTACACGCAGTAGGCCTTGAAGTTGGTGCGTTCGGCCATGGAGCCGGAGACGATGGTGGCTGCCGTAGCGCAGAACACGGTCTGGAACACGATGTACACCCACAGGGGGATATCCAGACCCAAGTGGCTGTAATCGCCCTGAATGAAGGGATCGAAACCGCCGATCAGTGCGCCGGTGCCGCCGAACATCAGGCCGAAGCCGATGAGCCAGTAACAGGGCGTGCCGATGCAGAAATCCATCATGTTTTTCATCAGGATGTTGCCGGTGTTCTTTGCCCGGGTGAAGCCGGCTTCGCATAGGGCGAATCCGGCCTGCATGAAGTACACTAGAAACGCTCCTACGAGCGTCCAGCAGGTGTTGACGGAGCTAAACATACTTTCCTACCTCCTACGGTCGTTTTTTGCACAGGGAGCCCTCTATTCTCTCCGTGCGGCAGTATCCCCGAAAACACAAAAGGCGCTGGCGGAATTGCTTCCGTCAGCGCCTTTGCTTTCGATGGCACGAGTATAGTCTCTTTGTGCAAACCTGTCAAGTATTCATCTCAAGGTTTTACGTTTTTCACAACACGGTGAAACGCTGCCGTGCTAAAGTTTGGCAAATCTTTTGCCTGTCAGCCGTTTTTGCCGTCCTTCGGAGAGCCGGACTTGTCCTTTTCCTTGGCGTTGGCCGGGCGGTGGCCGCCCTCCATCTCCCAGTGCAGCAGCATACTCATCAAAGCGCGCAGCGCAAAGGTAGCCGCCAGCGGCACCACCGACTCCAGATTCTGCAGCAAAAAGGTCTTGGCGATCTCTGCCGACATCAGAAATTCCAGCGCGGTGGTCAGGCCGCTGCTCATTTCATGGTGGAAGTCCCGGTGGTCGTTGAAGAAGGTGGCGCGGACATAGTAAAAAGTGGCCTTGGCCAGACTGGTGATGATGATGAACAGACCCACCACCTCGGCAAGACCGGCGATCATGGGCACTGCAGTTTCCAGAAAGGCATCCAGCAGGTGGGTGAGGTTCAGGTTGAACAGGGTCAGTCCTTGCATGATCTCCTCCGCAGCTTACAGCAGGGTCTTGACGTAGGCGGCCAGCTCCTCGTCCTTGCAGGAGGCAAAGAACAGCTCAGAGAACTTTGCACCCGCCACAGCGCCCTTCAGCAGCTCCTGATCGATGCTCTTCAGGCACTCGATGAGGGGCTTGAAGGTGGCAGCGCGCACGCCGTCCAAAATCTTCTTGTTGCGCTGCTCGGGCACAACGCGCTCCTTGGGGTAGCCCTGACCGTGGCCGAAGCCGAACAGCTTCTCGAAGCAGTACTCGAGGTTCAGCTCGCCGCCCCAGCCGAAGCCCTTGGCAAAAGGCATGGCAACGGCGTTGCCGTCGTTGACGTGGGCAAAGGTGTAGGCATCCACGGGGTCCTCAACGTGGCCGCAGATGACGCCGGGGAAGCTGTTCAGTGCCAGCATGGCGCCCTCGCCGGTGCCGCAGCCGGTAACAACGTAGTCCGCAGCGCCGCTGTTCAGCAGGATAGCAGCCAGAATGCCGCACTGCACATAGGTCAGCTGTGCAGCATCGTCGGCGGCGTACATGCCGTAGTTGACCACCTCGTGGCCCATGGGCTCCACCACCTTCTTCAGGGCAGCTTCAATGATGCCGTTCTTGGCGGCCTGACTGTTCTCGTTGATAAGTGCGATCTTCATAACAATGGTTCTCCTTCTTATTTTTCCCTGCGGTGCGCAGGTGTTATACAAAGTCCTCCCGCATGGGGGTAAAGAAATCCAGCATCACGCCGCCCTCCAGACAGACACAGCCGTGCATGACGCCGTTCTGCTTGAGCAGGGTATCGCCGGGGCCTACCTCCCGGGTCTCGTCCCCGATGGTAAAGCGGTATCGCCCGGAGACGATATAGGTGATCTGGGTGTGGGGGTGGCAGTGCATGGCACCCACGCCGCCGGTCTCAAAGGTGTTTTCCACGCACATGGCGTCCTTGCTGTACGCCAGCACGCGGCGCTGCACCCCGGAGCCGCAGGGCTCCGGGGCAACTTCGGCATGGGGCACCCAAGGGATGTCCTGATGTGCTTTTTCCATTATAGCATAACATCCTTTCCCGTACAAATGCAAAAGGGGACTGCCACACAACGCTGTGCGGCAGTCCCCGGGGTCAGAACTGCGGAGTGCCCTCAGCGTTTACTGGGGCTGCTTGCCGATGTAGGCCAGAATGCCGCCGTCCACATACAGGATCAGGCCGTTGACAAAGTCAGAGGCCTCAGATGCCAGGAACACAGCGGGTCCGCCCAGATCCTCGGCCTCGCCCCAGCGGCCTGCGGGGGTCTTGGCAACGATGAACTGGTCGAAGGGGTGACGGCTGCCGTCGGGCTGGATCTCGCGCAGCGGTGCGGTCTGCGGGGTAGCGATGTAGCCGGGTCCAATGCCGTTGCACTGGATGTTGTAAGCGCCGTACTCGGAAGCGATGTTCTTGGTCAGCATCTTCAGGCCGCCCTTTGCTGCTGCATAAGCAGAAACGGTCTCACGGCCCAGTTCGCTCATCATGGAGCAGATGTTGATGATCTTGCCGCCGCCCTGTGCGATCATATCGGGGATGATGGCCTTTGCCACGATGAAGGGAGCGTTCAGGTCAACATCGATGACCTGACGGAACTGAGCGGCGCTCATCTCGGTCATGGGGATGCGCTTGATGATACCGGCGTTGTTGACCAGAATGTTGATGTGGCCCACTTCCTCGGTGATCTTTGCCACCATGGCGTTGACGGCGTCCTCATCGGTAACGTCGCAGACGTAGCCGTGCGCCTTGATGCCGGCCTCTGCATAGGAAGCCAGACCCTTGTCCACCAGCTCCTGCTTGATATCATTGAACACGATGGTAGCGCCGTTGGCTGCCATAGCCTTTGCAATTGCCATGCCGATGCCGTAGGATGCGCCGGTGATCAGCGCCACCTTGCCGGTCAGGTCAAAAGATTTGGGAGTGCACTGTGCCATAATAAAGTCCTCCTGTAAAAAATCGTATTCTACACGGCGCAAATTGCAGCCGTGCTACTTTGCAAAGCGCGTCGTATCCGGCCGTGCCGGAGTGCGCTCTTACTTGTATACCAGTCTAGCATCCTTTGCAGGAAGTGTCAAGGCACATTCTTGTGAAGTTTTATTGTACTTTCTTTAGATTTCCGCTTTTCTGCCGAAAAACAACACGAAAAACCGTCGCTTTTCAGTGCAACGGCTTGTGCGGACCGCCGCACCTTGTCACGGTGCACAAGATATCCCGGCTTAATTTGGGCTTGTTGACAAGTTTGGACGACCTTTGGCTTTTACCCCAGCTTTTTCTTCTGCTGGCGCGCCACGATGGGCATCAGCAGGGGGATGGGCACAAGGCGCTGGGCGCTGGTGCACAGCCGCATAAAGGCAGAGGGCACAATGATGGTCTTGCGGTGCATCATGCCCAGCAGGGCCTCCTCCACACACAGCTCCGGCGTGATGCCCCGCAGGGCAAACACCACCCCGGCGTGGTCGTTGAACTCGGTGTCCACCGGGCCGGGGCAGAGGGCGCAGACGTAGACGGGGCTGTGCATCTCCCGCAGCTCCTCGGCCACGCCGCGGGTCATGCTGACCACATAGGCTTTGCTGGCGTAGTAGCCCGCCATATAGGGCCCGCCGGGCAGCAGCCCCGCAGAGGATGCCACATTCAGGATGGTGCCGCCGCCCTGCGCGTGCATCTTGCGCACCACGGCGCGGAACAGCCGCGCCATGGCGGCAACATTCACTTGGATCATCTCTTCCTCGCGGGCTTCCTCCGTTTCCAGAATGCTGCCGCAGACGCCGAAACCGGCGTTGTTGATGAAGATGTCGATGTGTTCATCGGCCAGTACTTCGCACAGGCGGCTGCACTCCTCGGCGCGGGAGAGGTCGGCGGTCTCGATGCGGCATTCCGTGCCGTGGGCTGCGTGCAGCTCCTTGGCGAGAGCCTGCAAACGGTCGGCGCGGCGGGCAGTCAGGATGAGCCGACAGCCCATAGCGGCATACCGGCGGGCGAACTCCCGGCCGATGCCGGAACTTGCTCCGGTGATCCAGATGGTCTTTTGCATGGTGGTTCTCCTTTTTCTTCTCGCCCCCCCAGAACGGGGTTTTCTGTACTTGTTGCCCCTATTTTAGCATAGTGCGAACGCAGTTTCTATGCAATTTTCGTAAACGATGCAAAGAGAACCCGAAACGCCGCAGGCGTTTCGGGTTCTCTCATAAATATTACTTCAGCAGGTTATCGTTCTCGAAGTAGTCGATGCGCATGGCCTTGCGCACCTCGTCCAGCGTGGCGGCAGCGGTCTTTTTCGGCGTAGGCGCTGCCCTCCTTCAGGGATCTCCCCACCTCGGGCAGGCGCTGCTCCCACTCCTTGCGGCGGGTGCGGATGGGCTCCAGCTCAGCCTGCATGACGCTGTTCAGGAACTTTTTCACCTTCATATCGCCCAGACCGCCGCGCTGATAGTGCGCCTTCACCTCGTCCAGATTCTGGTACTCCGGCCAGAACTCGGCAAAGTGCTCGGGGCGGCAGAAGGCGTCCAGATAGATGAACACCGGGTTGCCCTCCACCTTGCCGGGGTCCTGCACGCGCAGGTGGTTGGGGTCGGTAAACATGGACTTGACCTTCTTCTCGATGTCCTCCGGTTCCTCGGACAGGTAGATGCAGTTGCCAAGGCTCTTGCTCATCTTGGCCTTGCCGTCAATGCCGGGCAGACGCAGGCAGGCGGCGTTCTGGGGCAGAACGATCTGGGGCTCTACCAGCGTTTCGCCGTAGACGGAGTTGAACTTGTGCACAATCTCGCAGCACTGCTCAATCATGGGTTTCTGATCCTCACCGGCGGGCACGGTGGTAGCCTTGAAGGCGGTGATATCGGCAGCCTGACTGATGGGGTAGCAGAAGAAGCCCACCGGGATGCTGGCTTCGAAGTTGCGCATCTGGATCTCGCTCTTCACGGTGGGGTTGCGCTGCAAACGGCTGACGGTGACCAGATTCTGGTAGTAGAAGCTCAGCTCGGTCAGCTGGGGCACCATGGACTGGATGAAGATGTGCACCTTGTTGGGGTCCAGACCGCAGGCCAGATAGTCCAGTGCCACCTGCAGGATGTTCTGGCGCACCTTCTCGGGGTTGTCGGCGTTATCGGTCAGTGCCTGCGCATCGGCGATCATGATAAAGATCTCGTCATATTCGCCGGTGTTCTGCAGCCGCACCCGCTCCTTCAGAGAGCCGACATAGTGGCCAACGTGCAGGCGGCCGGTGGGACGGTCGCCGGTCAGAATAACTTTTTTCATGATGTTCTCCTTTGTCAAGGATTTGACCCCCTCCGACAAGCCTTGCGGCATTGCCGGCTCCCCCAAGGGAGCGCCTTTTCGCCTTACTGCACCGTAAAGCTGCGTGGCAAGAGGTTCCTTTTATACTTTATAGTGTGTTAAGTATAGCCCCCCGGGGCGGTGCTGTCAACAAGGCCGCCGGAAAAAGAAAAAAGCGATGGAAAATTTCCATCGCTTTGCTGGCGCCTCTTGCCTGACTCGAACAGGCGACACCCTGATTAACAGTCAGGTGCTCTAACCGACTGAGCTAAAGAGGCATCTATATAAAACGGCACATGACCGTTTTACTACTATAAAATGGTGACCCGTACCGGAATCGAACCGATGTTAAAGGCGTGAGAGGCCTCTGTCTTAACCGCTTGACCAACGGGCCATACGACCATTTTCGCATCAGGTGTTCGCACCCGACTTGGCTATTTTAGCATACCGGGTGCCCTTTGTCAACAGCAAATTTTGATTTTGTTTGAAAAAAGTAAATTTTTCCACCGCAGCCCCGGACCGGCAGCAAACACCGCGCCCGCTGCCGTTCTATGCGGCCTTTTATAAAGGAACGATAAAATGGTGAAACCTGAATTCGGATAGTTGACAATGTGGTAAAATGTGGTACTCTTAGGGTGCAAAACGCTTTTGAGGAGGGCTTATAATATGGCTATGAAAATAGATCGTCGTGCGTTTTTAAAGACTTCTGCCGCAATGGCAGTGGCAGTATCCATGACCGGACTGCTGGGCGGCTGCAGTGATGGTGATGGCAGCACGAAGTTTGGCCGCTTCCAGGCAACTGTTGGTGCGCTGCGTGAAAAAGACAACGCTATGGTCGGCGGTGTGGCAGCTGAGTGGAAGGGCGATGTTATGGTCAAGGTACGCATCAAGGATTGTTCTGAGGACAAAAAGCCTGAACCGGTATATGCATCGTCGCATTTCTACCTGAATATCAATGGGACGTCAATTGAGAACTATGCCGTTGGAGATTTGCTGGAAAAAGACGGAAAGATCCCTCTGACAAAGGGTCAACCAAAGAGGACTGGATGCACTTTACGCTGAATGCTGACCAGAAGGATCTGTACGATGCGATCGCAGCTAAAAATGCTAAAGTTATCTTTACAATCGAGGGCGGCGGCAAGAGAGAAATCTATGAACTGGACTACAACGCCCCGGAAGGATATACCTTTGTAAAGCAGACCGTCTGATACCGCAGAACAAAGTTTTCTGAGTGATACCCGATACAGGAGGTGCATCGCTATGATCAACCGCAGAACATTTCTCAAGCTCAGCGCCGGGGCACTGGTGCTGACCGCCGCAGGGGCTTTGACCGGCTGCGGAGGGATGAATGACCGTCCGAAGGTGACGATCGACGGAGTGGTGTTTATGTGCGAAGCTCCAGTTATAACCGGTGGCAGCGGCTATGCTGTGCGCTATTGTCCGCTGTTCGCGATTCAGAATGATACCGGCGAGCGGGTAATATTGGAGCCGAAAGATATTACTGGCACCTTTACGGATATGGAAAATAATATGTATCCACTGGAATTTATTCGCAATGAACTGACAGTGGAGCCGCATAGTTATCAGGAATATGGCAGTTCAGCAAAGTTCTGTCTGGAAAGTGAAAATCGGGTTCCTGCAGAATACAGCAATGGTACGTTCATAATGCGGGTAGCCTATCATAATCAAACTGCCGTATTCCGTTACGATGGAAAAACTATTACCCCCAGCAAAGAATAAGATTCGGACAACATTTTGCCGCCGGGCACTCTTGGAAACAGGAGTGCCCGGCGGCTTTTTGTTTTGTGCCGCATTACCTGTTCTTTACATTGGAGCTGACAGTGTGCACAAAGTTTTACGCACTTTTTGCACGTCCATGGTCGCGGCAAGGGCGGCAAAGCGGTAGAATAAGGCCGTTCCCAAGGAAAACACAAAAAGACAGTTCCGGGCGGGCGCCCGGGTTTTTAATGGAGGAAATTCTATCATGAAAAAGATCTCTCGTCGTTCGTTCCTGACCGTTTGCGGTGCAGCTGCTGCGGCTGCTGCCCTGACCGCCTGCGGCGGCTCTGCTTCTTCCGCATCCAGCACCGCTGCTTCTGCTTCCACCACCGCTTCTTCCGCTGCCGGGCAGGCAGCCGGCACCCTGAGCGGCAATGTTGCGACCGGCGGTTCTACTTCCATGAAGAACGTTATTGCAGCCCTGACCGAGGGCTTTGCCGAGGTTGAGCCGGGCGTCACCGTCAGCTACGACCCCACCGGCTCCGGCGCAGGCATCACCGGCGCTACCGACAAGACGCTGGACATCGGCCTGTCCTCCCGCGCCCTGAAGGACGATGAAAAGAACGATGTGGACGGCACTGTCGTGGCGCTGGACGGCATCGCCATCATCGTGAACAAGGACAGCAAGGTCGCAGATCTGAGCGTGGAGCAGCTCAAGAAGATGTTCACCGGCGAGATCACCAACTGGAAGGATGTCGGCGGCGATGACGGCGAGATCGTTCTGGTGGGCCGTGAGGCCGGTTCCGGCACCCGCGATGGCTTCGAGAGCATCGTGGACGTGAAGGACAGCTGCAAGTACGCACAGGAGCTGACCGCTACCGGCGCTGTCATCAGTGCTGTGGAGGCAAACCCGCTGGCTATTGGCTACGCTTCCCTGTCCGCTGTGGGCGACACCGTTGCCATGGTCACCGTGGAGGGTGTGGAGTGCAGCGAGGACACCGTGAAGGACGGCAGCTACAAGATCCAGCGTCCCTTCGTGTTCGTCACCAACAAGAGCGCTGCCCTGTCTGAGCAGGCACAGGCCTTTGTAGACTTCGCCACCAGCAAGGACGCTGCCGAGCTCATCCGCACCGCAGGCGCTGTGCCCGTGAACGAGTAATTGCCGGGTGGTTTGCCGGGGAGTTTCCCCAGCGAATGATCCGAGGGTGGGACCCTGTTGCCGTAGGCAATAGGGCGGGAGCTGGAAGCCCCGAATTTCGCGGGGAAAGCTCCCCGGTGAACCGCCTGCCCTGCATCTGAACAAGAGAACTGCCGCGTCGGCCTGCCCTAAAAGGCTGGGCTGGTGCGGCTTTTTATAGGATCGCGTTATGAAAAATACAACCTCTTCTCTGCGCCGGGTACGGCTGCCCCGTACCCCCCGCCGACTGGCTGGAAGCGGTGATGAATTTCATCTTCTTCCTGTGCGGAATGCTGGCGGTGTGCTGTGTGGTGCTCATCTCGGTGTACATGGTGGTCTCCGGCGTGCCGGCTATCCATAAGATCGGTATTTTCAAATTCCTGTTCGGCACAAAATGGGCGTCCACTGCGGCAGAGCCGCTGTTCGGCATCCTGCCCTTCATCCTGTCCAGCGTCTACGGCACGCTGGGTGCCACCATCATCGGCGTGCCCATCGGCCTGCTGACGGCAGTGTTCCTCTCCAAGGCCGCAAATCCCAAACTGCGCACCGTGGTGGTCACCGCCATCGAGCTGCTGTCCGGCATCCCCAGCGTAGTGTTCGGCCTTTTGGGTATGCAGGTGCTGGTGCCCGCCGTGGCAAAAGCCTTCGGCAAGGCCTCCGGTGCCTGCCTGCTCAGCGCCATCGTGGTGCTTTCCATCATGATCTTACCCAGCATCGTGTCCGTGTCGGTGACGGCGCTCAACGCCGTGCCGCCGGAGTATGAGCAGGGCAGTCTGGCGCTGGGCGCTACCGACACCGAAACATGGTTCAAGATCAGCATCCCGGCGGCGAAAAGCGGCATTGCCGCAGGCGTTGTGCTGGGCATCGGCCGCGCCATCGGCGAGGCCATGGCTGTGATGATGGTGGCGGGCAACAGCCCCAATATGCCGGACAGCCTGTTCCGCAGCGTCACTTTGCTGACCACCGCCATCGCCAAGGAAATGAGTTACGCCGGCGGCTTGCAGCGGCAGGCACTGTTCAGCATCGCGCTGGTGCTGTTCGTGTTCATCATGCTCATCAACGTGGTGCTGAATGTGGTACTGAAGGGAGGAAACCGCGATGAATAACGGCTTTTCGCCCTCCCGCCGGGCATGGAACCGGGTTATGACCATTTTGGTCTGGGCAAGCGCAGTGCTGGTGATGGTGCTGGTGGCCGGGATCATCGGCATGGTGCTGGTGCGGGGCATCCCCCACATCAGCTGGAACTTCCTTTCCACTACCGCCAGTGTGCTGAAAAAGACGGACGGCATTCTGCCCGCCATCCTCAACACCCTGTATGTCATTGTGCTGACATTACTCATCGTATTGCCGCTGGGCGTGGGTGCGGCGGTCTACCTGACCGAATACGCCTCCAACCGGCGGCTCATCGAGGTCATCGAGTTCACCAACGAAACGCTGGCCGGTATCCCCAGCATCATCTACGGCTGGTGGGTATGCTGGTGTTCAGTCAGGCGCTGGGCTTCCAGACCTGTCTGCTGTCCGGCAGTCTGACGCTGGTGGTGATGAACCTGCCCACCATCATCCGCACCACACAGGAATCCCTCAAAACCGTGCCGCAGGGCTACCGCGAGGGTGCCATGGGTCTGGGTGCGGGCAAGTGGCACATCATCCGCACCATCGTGCTGCCTTGCAGCATTGACGGCATCGTCACCGGCTGCATTCTGGCGGTGGGACGCATCGTGGGCGAAAGCGCCGCGCTGCTGTTCACCGCCGGTGCGGCAGAGGTGATCGCCAAGAGTGTGTTCAAAGCCTACACCTCCAACGGTGCCACCCTGTCGGTGCTGCTGTACCTGCGCGCCTTTGAAGACGGCGATTTCACCTCCGCATGGGGCATCGGCGCAGTGCTGCTGGTGCTGGTGCTGCTGATCAATCTGGCAGCACGTCTGGCGAAAACGAAACTGAAACAGAAGCAGTAAAAATAAAGAGGTACTCTATGGAAAACACGAACATGCCGGTGATATCGGCAAAAGACCTGAACCTCTGGTACGGCGACTTCAAGGCGCTGAAGAGCATTTCGCTGGACGTGGGCGAGCGAGAGATCACCGCACTGATCGGCCCCTCCGGCTGCGGCAAGTCCACCTTTTTAAAGACCCTGAACCGCATGAACGACCTTGTGCCGGGTGTGCGCATCGAGGGCGATGTACGGCTGAAGGGCGAGGACATCTTTGCCCGGGAAATGCAGCTTACCGACCTGCGCCGCCGGGTGGGCATGGTGTTCCAGAAGGCCAATCCCTTCCCCATGAGCATTTACGACAATATCACCTACGGCCCCAAGCTGCACGGCGTGCGCAATAAGGCTGAGCTGGACGAGCTGGTGGAAAGCTCTCTGCGGGGCGCGGCCCTGTGGGACGAGGTGAAGGACCGCCTGAAAAAGAGCGCCCTCGGCCTGTCCGGCGGGCAGCAGCAGCGTCTTTGCATCGCCCGGGCATTGGCGGTCAAGCCCGAGGTGCTGCTGATGGACGAGCCTACCAGCGCACTGGACCCCGGCTCTACCATGAAGGTGGAGGAGCTGATGAACGAGCTGAAAAAGAACTACACCGTGGTCATCGTCACCCACAATATGCAGCAGGCGGCCCGTATCAGCGACCGCACCGCCTTCTTCCTGCTGGGTGAGCTGGTGGAAGTTGGCCCCACGAACCAGATCTTCAGCACACCCCGGGACAAGCGCACCGAGGACTACATCTCCGGCCGGTTCGGTTAATGCAGGGAGGAACAAAGCAATGAGCATTCGCAAACAATACGACAGCGATCTGGAAGCCCTTAAGACCGCACTGGTGGAGATGGGGCAGAACGCCGCCGAGGCCGTGGAGAACGCGCTGGAAGCGCTGTGCACCGCCGACACCGCAGCCGCCCAGAAGATCGTGCAGGGGGATGACCGCATCAACAACATGGAGCGGGACATCGAGCACCGCTGCATGACCTTGCTGCTGCGCCAGCAGCCGGTGGCGGGCGACCTGCGCCACATTTCCACCGCCATGAAGGTGGTCACCGACATCGAGCGCATGGGCGACCACGCCTCGGATATCGCCGAGATCATCCCGCATCTTGTCACCGTGCGCAAGGAGGGAGACCCCGCCGTCAGTCAGGCCATTGCCATGGGGCGTAAGGCCTACCAGATGATCTTAGACGCCATGGCTGCCCTGACCGCCGAGGATGAGACCGCCGCCCGCCGCGTCATCGCCGCAGATGACGCCGTGGACTACGACTTCAACGCCATCAAGCACACACTGGCACAGGAGATCGCCGCCGCCCCCGCCAAGGTGGACGCCGCGCTGGATCTGCTGATGGTCATCAAGTATCTGGAGCGCATCGGCGACCACGCCGTGAACGTAGCCGAGTGGGTGCAGTTCGTGCGCACCGGGCGCTACAAGGACGAAAGTATGTTCTGATACTCACTCTGCCCTTTTGGGTGCGTGTTTTCCTTATTTTCTTCTGGAAAAGGCTGTCTGCCGTTTGGCGGGCAGCCTTTTTCTGTGGGAAAGCTCCCTCTACAACGAAAATTGACTAAAAAATTTTTATCTTTTCTGCAATGTTTGCGGCGGGTGATTCGTATTCAGGGTATAAGAGCCCGGAAGGGGCTCCGCAGTTATCGTGCGGCGGGTGGTCCGGCTTCCCCCAGTCCCCCGCCTGCCGCACCGTTACGGAGGACAGATACAATGATGGCAAAGCTTGAACGCTCCCCGCAGCAAGCCCGCATGGAGGCCGTGAGCCGCGATGCACTGGTGCAGGCGGCGCTGCAGGAGATCACCCAAAATTATCGTGAGGCCAGCCTTTCCAATGTGGCAAGGGCTTATGGTGTTTCGCTGGCGTATGTCAGCGAGTGCGTGCGCGCTCAGACCGGGCGCACCTACAAGGAGCTGCTGCAAAAGCACCGCATGGAGACCGCCGCGCGGCTGCTGCGCCGCAGCGACCTGAACATTCAGCAGATCATTGCACAGGTGGGCTACGAGAACACCAGCTACTTCTACCGCCTGTTCCACGAGCGCTACGGCCTGAGCCCCCGGGAGTACCGGCTGGTGCGCACCGGCGCCGCTCCCCGCCGCCCCACCGCATGAACCGCCCCCTGTTTTGCTTTCCCCGACCGTCGTGCTGCTGCCCCGCGCACGGCGGTCTGTTTTTGCCGCGAAATGGAGAAAATTCTGGTACTTTATGGAATATTGTGTTATACTAAAATAAATGCACCCCGCACGGCAGGACGCGGGCAAGAGAGGATGAGTGGATATGTTTCGCGGAGCGGTAAGAGCAGATATGGCACGGATTTTGGATATCTATGCCCGTGCGCGGGAATTCATGGCGAAAAACGGCAACTCTACCCAGTGGGGGGACAACTACCCAAGCCCGGAGCTGCTGGAAGAGGATATCGACACCAACCGGCTGTTCGTGTACATGGTGAACGGCCGGATGCAGGCGGTGTTTGCCTTTGTCCTTGGCGAGGACCCCACTTACAAGGTCATTGAGGACGGACAGTGGCTCAACGACACTTTGCCCTACGGTACGCTGCACCGGCTGGCTTCGGCGGGCGAGAGCAAGGGCATCGGCAAGGCAGTGGTGGAGTGGTGTCTGGAGCACTGCGAGAGCCTGCGCGCCGACACCCACGCCGACAACAAGGTGATGCAGCACCTGCTGGAAAGCGAGGGCTTTACCCGCTGCGGCATCATCCATGTGGAGGACGGCACCCCGCGCATCGCCTACCAGCGGTTGTCCCTGACCCAGAGCCAGCTGGGGTGAGCGGAAAAACAGTTTGATTTGGGAGATCGGAAACGCCTGCGGGCGTTTCCGATCTCCTTTTTCATAGATGGAGCTGCCCTGCCGCGCCCTCTCCCGTGAAAATGCAATGCCGGAGCGTCCGCAGATGCTCCGGCATTGCGCTATTAAAAAAGAATTTTTCCGCTGAATATGCGCAAAGCGCACGCGGCGCGCATTTCTGATCCTCTCCCCCCTTCTGTGCCTTGCCACCGGCGGCGAAGCAGTGTATAATAGCCTCAGAACGCTACAATGCCGGAAACCCCGGCAGATACAGGAGGAATTGCAGATGAATAAACCGGTACTGGTCGTCATGGCTGCCGGCATGGGCAGCCGTTACGGCGGCGCATGGGTCAGCTATCTGCTGAAGAACACCCTGTCCGAGAACGGCAGCGTGGCACGCGGCGTGTGCATCAAAAACGAGGACGGCACCCTGCAAAGCGTGACCGAGCGCACTGCGCCCGGGGCGGCGTTGGGGTAGTCCTTGCAGCTTTTTACGCAGTCCACCACCCCCATGCCGCTGCCCTGCGTGAGCATCTCGGCCAGATTGCGGGTGGATTTGTCCGTAAGGGTCTTGAGCCCGATGCCCATTTTCGTGTTGAGCTTTGCCATGGTGCTCTGCCCCTGTGCGCTGCCGCCGCAGGCTTCTATGGCGGTGTGCGCTTCCTGATTCAGCTGGTGGTAGATGTTGCGCTGGCGCAGCAGTTCGGCCTTGAACTGCACATCGTTGGTCATGGGTAAAATCTGTTCCAGGGTGTTCTTGCCCATCTCGGTGTTCTGCACCACCGCTTCCAGCAGGTTCAGGTTATCGTTTTTCTGGTTTTCCATACAAAAAATCCCCCTTTGGCACCTAGTATGTGCCCAAAGGGGGATTTTATACGGTTGTTTCAGATACACCCTAGCAGATCTTATTGCCGCCGGAGATCTGGATGCCGCGCAGCCGCTCGTCACAGATGGCGTACAGGCGCTGCCAGCAGTTGGCGGCGCTGTCCAGCTCGTCCAGCCCTGCCACTGCGACGCTCAGGGTAAAGGGCACCCGCTTCATCATCCCCATGGAGGTGATGCACTCGTGGGGCATTTCGGCGTAGATGTTCCGCATCTGTTCGGCCAGCTGCCCGCCGTCCATGTCCAGACAGCCCACCACAAAGGTGGTGCCGGTCAGGCGGCAGACGATCTGGCTGCCTGGGATGTCGAAATACTTTTTCCACTGGTTTGCCACAAAGCAGATCAGCTGATCCATCACCGGCTGACCGTAGGTGTCCCGCAGCTGTGCGCCGTGATCCAGCGACACCAGCGCCACGGCGGCCTTGCGCCCCTGCTCTGCCCAGCGGTCCAGCTCGGCGGCGATCACGGTCTCAAGGTAGCGGCGGTTGTATACGCCGGAAAGAAAATCGTGGTTCAGGTCCTCGCGGCACAGCTCCCGTTCGCGGGCGCTCATGCGCTCTTCCGGCAGCAGGTTGCCCGCCAGCGGGGCAGACATGGTGATCCGCCACAGCTTGCCGTCTGCCCGCACCGTGCGGTGCAGCACGCAACTTACCCGGCCGTTGCACAGGCTATAACTCACCTGCAGGCCTTCGTCCTGCCAGCCGGTGTCCTGTGGCAGCTCGTCCAGCAATACCGTTTCAAACGCAGCCTGTGCGCCCTCGGCAAAGGTACGCAGATCCTGCTCTGTCCATTCTCTGTCCATCTGTAATTTCCCCATCATCAGTACGCGCCGCCGCTTCCGACGGGCGAAATTCCAATTTTCCCACAAATCCGGGAACTTACGGCTATTATACCATTGGAATACAGATTTTTCCAGCAAAACGCACAAATTTTTACGGCAGTTTTTACAATTCTGTCAAATTGCTAATTCTTTCACGTTTTGAACGTCTGCATTGCAGCGGCAGTACACGGCGCACTCGGCTTTGATCTGTGCGGCAAGGGTTTTGGAGTCAAAGCCGGCCTTTGCGCGCCATGCCCAGTTGCCGCCCAGCTTGCCCGGGGTGTTCAGGTGCGCTTCGGCACCCAGCCCCAGCCAGTCGTACATGGGAATGATGGCTCTGTCCGCCACCGAGCCCAGCGCTGCCCGCAGCAGCGCAGTGCGCGCGGCGGCAGTCTTGACAGCTGCCACCTCCTTGGCGGTGGGCTTGCAGGAGGTCAGGTGCAGATAGGCCGCAGCGGTGGCCTTTTCCTTTTCGGAAGCGCCGTTCTCCCACCAGTCGGTCAGGGTGGTGTTATCGTGGGTGCCGGGGTAGACCACGCCGTTTTTGACGTGGTTATGGGGCAGATACTCGTTGTCCCCGCCGCCGAAGGCAAACTGCAGCACCTTCATGCCCGGGAAGGTGCTGTCGGCCAGCAGCTTGCGCACGCTGGGGAACAGCTCGCCCAAGTCCTCGGCAATGATGGGCAGCTTGCCCAGTGCGGCCTCCAGTGCATCGAACAGCTCCATGCCGGGGCCGTTCTCCCACTTGCCGGTGCGGGCGGTGGTGCTGTTGGCCGGGATGGCCCAATAGGTGTCGAAGCCGCGGAAGTGGTCGATGCGCAGCAGGTCGTAGATGCCCAGTGCATGGCGCACCCGCTGGATCCACCATGCATAGCCGGTCTTTTTGTGGTACGCCCAGTCGTACAGGGGGTTGCCCCACAGCTGGCCGTCTGCGGAAAAGTAGTCCGGCGGGCAGCCCGCCACCCGGGCAAAGCGGCCGTCGGCGTCCAGCTCAAACAGCTTGCCGCCCACCCATGCGTCCACCGAGTCCGCAGAGACGTAGATGGGGATGTCGCCCAGGATCTGCACGCCCTTCTCGTTGGCGTAGGTCTTGACTGCCTGCCACTGGACGCTGAACTTGTACTGCACGAACTTCCAGAAGCCGATCTCCTCTTCGTTTGCAGCAGCAAAGGCAGCCAGCGCGGCCTTGTCGCGGCGGCGGTAGGGGGCGTCCCACTCCACCCAGTTCTTCATCTTGTTGGCAACCTTCAGCGCCATGTACAGGGCATAGTCCTCCAGCCAGTCCTCGTTGGCAAGGGTGAAGGCGTAGTAGTCGTCGGGGTAGTAGTAGGCACAGCCGTGCAGCCCGGCGCACTGGCTGCGCCATGCGGCGTAGGCCTTGCGCAGCACCGCAAAGCGGCTGACGTACAAGGTGCCGTAGTCCACCTCCAGCGGGTCTTTCCCCCAGCTTTCCGCCTTGAGGTCTGCGGCGGTCAGCAGACCCTCTTTTTCCAGCGCTTCAAGATCCACAAAATAGGGGTTGCCCGCAAAGGCAGAGCAGCTCTGGTAGGGGCTGTCGCCGTAGCCGGTGGGGCTGAGCGGCAGCAGCTGCCAGATCGTTTGCCCTGCCGCAGACAGGAAATCCACAAATTGAAATGCCGCCTTGCCAAAGCAGCCGATCCCGTAAGGGCCGGGCAGACTGGATACCGGCATCAGAATACCACTTTCACGCATGATCCGTTACCTTCCTCGCTGTCAATTTTCGGGAATATTCGTTGTTTCCTATCATAACATAACTGTAAACTATTTTCCACAGGCAAAAATCGTGGTATACTGGTTTTTATGGTGGGGTACGATACCCCCTCAGCTTCGCTGCGCTCAGCAGCTCCCCCAATGGGGGGGCGCCTTTGGGCATTGCCAATCGTTCTATTTTACAGGAGGTACTCGCGCGATGCAGCGCACAGAAAAATACTTTGAGCAGGACGCTTTCCGCACCGGATGCGAAAGCGTCATCCTTGCCACAGAGCCGGACGAAAAGACCGGCGGCGGGCGCATCGCGCTGGACGGCACGGTGTTCTACCCGGAGGGCGGCGGTCAGCCCGCCGACCGGGGCACTCTGACCCTGCCGGACGGCACGGTGCTGCGGGTGTCGGACGTCCACGAGCAGGCGGGCATCATCTGGCATACAGTGGATGCCCTGCCCGCTGCCGCAGCGCCCGGCGCAGCCGTTGCCGGCTGCATCGACTGGGACTGGCGGTTCGATAAGATGCAGCAGCACACCGGCGAGCATATCCTCTCCGGCATCCTGCACCAGATGTTCGGGGCGGAGAATGTGGGCTTCCATGTGGGCACCGAGGTCGTGCGCATGGACACCAGTGTGCCCATCAGCCCCGAGGGGCTGCGGCAGGCAGAGCTTGCCGCCAACCGCATCGTGTGGCAGGATGTGCCGGTGCTCATCAGCTACCCCACCCGGGAGGAGCTTGCCGCCCTTGTCTACCGCTCCAAAAAGGAGATCGAGGGGCAGGTGCGCATCGTGACCATCCCGGGCGCGGACGTCTGCGCCTGCTGCGGCACCCACACCCGCACCACCGGTCAGGTGGGGCAGATCAAGATCCTTGCCAGCGAGAACTACAAGGGCGGCGTGCGGCTGAGCGTGGTATGCGGTGCCCGTGCGCTGGCGGCGGCGCAGGCCATGCGCGCCCGGCAGGCGGAGATCGGTGCGCTGCTCTCTGCCAAGGCCGACCAGACCGCTGTGGCGGTGCACCGGGTCTACGATGAGTATACTGCACTCAAGTTTACACACTTTGGACTGTGCAGCCAGCTGTTTGACGCCCTTGCGCAGCTGACCGCACCCGATGCGGATGCCATCCGTACCCTGCCGGGGCTGGACCCGGACGGGCTGCACCGGCTGGCTGTCCGTCTGACCGAAGCCACCACCGGCCTGTGCGCCGCTCTGACCCCCACCGAAAAGGGCACCGGCTACTGCCTTGCCCGGCGGGACGGCGATGTGCGCGCCCTGACCAAAGCACTGAATGCCGCCCTGAACGGACGCGGCGGCGGCAAGCCCGGCATCTGTCAGGGCAGCTGTGCCGCCACCCCGGAGCAGGTGGAGAGATTTTTGAAGAACAACAAACTATGAGAATGCGTTTCAAACCCTATGCCCACGACGAACTGATGGCCGCGGATTTCCATGTGCACGAACCCCTCATCTGGGGCGGCAAGTGGCACGGCCAGTATGCCCGCCCGGAGCAGCCCTTTATTCTGGAGTTGGGCTGCGGCAAGGGCGGCTTCATCTCTCAGCTGGCCTGTGCCCACCCGGAAAACAACTATCTGGGCATCGACATCACTGACAAGGTGCTTATCCTTGCCAAGCGCAAGATCGAAGCCGCCTATCAGGCAGCGGGGCGCCCCATCGACAACGTGAAGATCATGAGCACCGATATCGAGCGCATCAAGGGCGTCATCACCCCGGAGGATGAGGTCAGCCGCATCTATATCAACTTCTGCAACCCGTGGAGCAAGAACGACTCCTCCCACAAGCACCGCCTTACCTACCCGCGCCAGCTCATCGCTTACCGCGAGTTTTTGAAGGACGGCGGCGAGATCTACTTCAAGACCGACGACGATGATCTGTTCCGGGACAGCGTGGAGTACTTCCCCGCTTCCGGCTACGACATCGAGTGGATCACCTACGATTTGCACGAGAACGAGCCGGAGTGGAACATCCGCACCGAGCACGAGGGCATGTTCACCGAAATGGGCATCAAGATCAAGGCACTCATTGCCCGCAAAAAGCCCGGTGCCGACAGCGTGACATGGGTAGACCCCAAGGTGCTCAAGCGGATGGCACGCGAAGCTGCCGCTGCCGAAGCCGCCACGCAGGAAGGCGAAGGAAATGTCTGACCCCTGTGAGCTGTGCCTGAATAACATTCAGGACGAATACGGCAGCTATTACTGCGCGCAGGGCGCTGCGCTGGACGAGGACGAGATGGCACGCTATCTTGCGCATAATACCGCTGCCTGTCCCTTTTTTGAGCCGGGGGACGAATATAAGATCGTATCCAAACAGAACTGAAGAACGGAGGTGCCTATGGTAAGCTTTCTTACCGATACCGTGGTATGTGGCTTTTCGCTGTACCATATTCTGGCCTATTTCCTGATCTATTCCTGCATAGGCTGGTGTCTGGAGGTCATCTATGCCGCCGCCACCACCGGTCAGCTGGTGAACCGGGGCTTCCTCAACGGCCCGGTCTGCCCCATCTACGGCTTTGGCATGGTCATCGTGCTGTTCGCCCTTACCCCCTTGCAGGACAGCGTCCTGCTGCTGTACATCGGCGGCGTCATCCTGCCCAGTGCGCTGGAACTGGTAGGCGGCTGGGCACTGTATAAGCTCTACCACACCCGCTGGTGGGATTACAGCGATTTTCCCCTTAACATCGGGGGCTATATCTGTCTGAAATTCTGCCTGCTGTGGGGCGTGGGCACGCTGGTGGTCATGCGTATCGTGCACCCGGTGGTGGCTGACCTTGTAGACCTGATCCCGCCCTTTGTGGGGGTCATCCTCATGTGCTTTTTGTACGCCGTGTACGCGGCGGACGTGGTGGCTACCGCCATTGCCGCCTCTGCGCTGGCCGATACGCTGGACACCATGGAGCAGCTGGGCGACAGCATCCACGCCGTCAGCGATGCTATGACCCAGCTGCTGGGCACCACCACCCTGACCGCCGACAAGAAGCTGGACGAGGGACGGCTGCAATTCAAGCTTGCCGCCGCCGAGGCGCGGGATGCCGCCGGAAAGCGCCCCTCTGCCCGTGAGACCATGGCCGCCATCCGCGCCAAGGCTGCCGAGGCCAGCGAGGCCGCCCGCCGCGCCAGCGAGGACGCCCGACTGAACGCTGCCGAAGCCGCCAACGCCGCCCGTCTTGCTGCCAAAGGCACTGCCGAGCGCGCCGCCGAGCTGCTGCAATTGGAACAGCTGGCCGCAGAGCTGCAACAGCGCAGCGAGGAGATGCAGGCGCAGCTGCTGCGCACCCCTCGCATCGTGGGCCCGCGCCGTATGCTGCGTGCCTACCCGAAGCTCCGGCACGGCAAAAAGCTGCGCAGTCTGCCCATATTGCGGGAGATGCTGCACCGCGCCGAACAGGACGACAAGGACGACAACAAGGAAACCAAATGACCCCAAATGCCGCACCGGCTCCGCCGTGTGTGGCATTTTTGTTGCACTTTGCTCGAATAATGTTGTTAGAAAGTGTGAAAAACCTATTTCAAAACGGCTTAAACCGTGTTATACTGATTACAAAGTATACCAATTGACCGCAATCGACTTGTCCGTATTGAATCTATCCAAATTGTGAGGAATCGTCATGTCAGAGGAACGGAAGACCAAAACAGATGCCGCCGCACCGGCATCTGCTGCGTTGGAGCGGATCGACCGCAAGGACGCATTTTTACAGGCCCTGCATACATTCCTGACCGCGCATCAGGGAACGGAATGGGCTGTCGCCGCTGTGGATATCCAGCACTTCAAGCTTTATAACGAGCTTTACGGCACCGAAAAGGGCGATGCTCTGCTGGAAACTGTGGCAAACTGTCTGCTGGGTTACAGCAGGCAGACCGGCTATCCTGTGGGCTATTTTGGAAACGATGACTTTTTCCTGTGCCTGCCGGACGAAAAGGCCGAGCAGACCGCCGTGCTTGCCACGCTGCAGGCCTGCATGGCTGCCGGCAGACAGGATGTCACCTTCTTTGTGGTAATGGGCGTGTGCCCCGTGCAGGCAAACCCCGGTGCAGATGCCGCCACCCTGTGCAACTATGCGCAGATCGCCGGTGTGACGACAGGCAGCGGCTACCTGCACCGCTTTGAGCCCACCATGCTCAACGAGCTGAAGGAACAGCAGCTGCTGCTGGGTGAGCTGGAGCGCGCACTGGACAACCACGAATTCTGCTTCTTTTTTTTGCCCCAAGTGTAACAGCATCACCCGCGCCATCGTGGGTATGGAAGCGCTGGTGCGCTGGAACCACCCCACCCGGGGCTGTGTTCCTCCCGCCGAGTTCATGCCGCTGCTGGAGCGCACCGGCCTTGTGACAAGGCTGGACCAGTACATCTGGGAATCCGTCTGCCAGACTTTGCAGAAGTGGCAGGAAAGCGGCAGCAACCTTGTGCCGGTGTCGGTGAACGTTTCGGTGCAGGATATCCTGAACCTGGATGTGCCGCAGATCTTTGCAGATCTGGTGGAAAAATATAAGCTGGAGCCAAAGCTCCTGCTGGCTGAGATCACCGAGACCATGGTGGCCGAGGACACCCAGATGGTGGAAAACGCCATTCAGGGCCTGCACCGCAAGGGCTTTGCGGTGATGATGGACGACTTTGGCAGCGGGTATTCTTCGCTGAATATGCTCAAGGACACCAACGTGGATGCCATCAAGCTGGACATGAAGCTCATCGACATGAATCAGGAGAACCGCAGCAAGGGCGTGCAGATCGTGGAATCGGTGGTGGATATGGCGCACCGGCTGAACCTGCCCATCATCGCCGAAGGCGTGGAAACGCCGGAGCAGGTCTCCATGCTGCAGGCGGCGGACTGCCTGTACTCGCAGGGCTACTATTTCTTCAAGCCCATGCCGGTGGAAAACGCCGAAAAGCTGCTGGCAGATCCCACCAATCAGGATTACTGGGATCTGCGCCGCGACCTGATGCGCCGCGACCGCCGGGTGGAGAACCCGGGCACCGAAAAGACCGCGCTGGCCTTGCAGGCCTACCAGATCTTTACCGATAACGTGCTGGAGATCTCGCTGCTGAACCTTGCCACCGGTGCGTACCGGGTGATCAAACGGGACGCCCGCCTGCTGGGTGCAGATCTGGAAAAGGAAGAGGATTTTGTCAACTACTGCGACCGTCTGGTGAACGAAAAGATCGTGCACGAGGAGGACGCAGACCTGTTCTTGGAGCAGACCGATCTGGAAGCCTTGCGCTCTGTGCTGTACCACGCCACTGCGCCGGAGTTCTACCGCTACCGCGAGAATGTGTCCGGCCAGTATATCTGGATCACCACAGAGGTGCTGCCCTGCCGGGGCTGCTGCGCCCAGAACCCATGGGCGACCGTGCTGGTGCGCAACGACGCACAGGCCGACCAGCTCAGCGAGGAGCTGGACTTCTCTTACAGCCACGACACCCTGACCGGCCTTGCCAACCGCAGCCGGTACGAAACCGACCTGCGGGAGCTGCCCCACAGCGGATACGAATCCGTGGTGTGCACCTACATTGATGTGGTCGGGATGCACGAGGTAAACGAGCATCTGGGTCACCGCAGCGGCGACACTCTGCTGTGCTGTCTGGCAAACGCCGCCCGCAAGTTCTTTGCTACCAGCCGGGTATACCGCATTGGCAGCGATGAATTTGTCATCCTGACCCCCAACGAGCCGCCCTACAGCGTGTGGAGCACCGCGGACCGGATGCGCGCCTTTCTGAAGGAAAAGGACTATGCTATCTCGGTAGGCATCCAGCAGACCGCCGACCTGCGCCATCTGGACGAAGCCGTGGCCAAGGCCGAGGCTGCCATGCGGCAGGACCGGCAGACCTACTACGAGCACAACGGCCGCGCCCGCCAGCTGGAAGGCCTGAACGAAAAGATGGAGCGCACCCTGCAGGAAAAGCGGGATGCCGAGCACTTTTTAAAGGTGCTTGCCCCCAAGTACAAGACTGTAATCGTGGTGGACTTGCAGGAGGACACCGTGCGCCCCGTTATTGTGCCGGACGACTTCCAGTCCGTTCTGGACACCTGCGGCGGCTCTTTCCGCGCTGCGTTGACCAACTACCGCGACAAGCTGGTAGCGCCCGAGGACAGAGAAAACTTTGCAAAGTTGTTCGATTTCGGCTTTGTGCGCAGCACCGTGTTCAGCAGCAACCTGCTGGAGCACCGCTACCGCAAGACGGACGGCCGCAGCTTCTGCATCCGTGTGCCCCCCTACTCCCGCAGCGGCTCCCACATCAACGAGGTGCTGTGGATCTTCGCGGATGAAGAGGTAGAGTAAAATATTCTTGTATGCATAAAAGCAGCCAGACCGCCCGGTCTGGCTGCTTTTTTTTAAAAGCGCGGCAGCTGCCGTTTCCCGCTGCGTCCCCTCCCGTGAAAAGGCAATTCCGGAAAATCCGCAGATTTTCCGGAATTGCGAAATTCTAAATCATTTTTCCGCTGAAGATGCGCAGAGCAACGCGGAGCGCATTCCAAATCGTCCCGGCAGCAGGACACCAGCCGTCTTGCAAAAGCGCAGGGATGTGCTATAATAGAAATTACTTATTCCATACAATCTATGTGGGTATATGGGCACCCGCCCGCTGACCCTGCAAAGCAAGGAGCTTTTCTATGCAGCATCTGTCCCGAACCGTTTCCCCCGCTCTGCCGCACCCCTGCCTGCGGGCGCTGCGGGCGGCTTTTCCGCAGACCATCCCGGTGCTGGCAGGTTATTTTGTGCTGGGGCTGGGCTACGGCATCTATGTGCAGTCCTTGGGGCTGCCGGTGTGGATGCCCATGCTCATGGGCACTGTCGTGTACGGCGGCTCGCTGGAATTCGTGCTGGCAAGTCTGCTGCTGGGCGCGTTCTCGCCGCTGTCGGCCTTTCTGATGGCGCTGATGATCCAGGCGCGGCACCTGTTCTACGGCCTTGCCATGCTGGAGCGCTACAAGGGCTACGGCTGGCGCAGCTTTTACATGATCTTTGCCATGAGCGACGAGACCTTTTCCATCACCTGCTCGGCAACGCCGCCGGAAGGGGTGGACAAGGGCTGGTTCATGTTCTTCATCACCCTGCTGGATCAGCTTTACTGGGTGGGCAGCGCCGGGCTTGGGGCTGCGCTGGGCACGGTGCTGCCCTTCAGCACCGAGGGCGTGGATTTTGTCATGACCGCAATGTTCACGGTCATCTTCCTGAACCAGTGGGAAAAAGATCAGCAGCACGGCAGTGCCCTGATCGGGCTTGCCGTGCCGCTGGTGTGTCTGATGGTATTCGGCTCCGGCAGCTTTCTGCTGCCGTCCATGGGCGGCATTCTGGTGCTGCTGCTGGCCTTGCGCCGTCCGATGGAAAAAGCAGCCGGGGAGGTAGAGGAATGACAGCAGTTCAGATGGGGCTTACCATTGCGGTGTGCACCGCCGCCACCATGCTTACCCGTTTTTTGCCGTTTCTGATCTTTTCCAGCAAGGAGCAGCAGCCCCCGGAGGTGGTGCGGTATCTGGGGCGGGTGCTGCCCGCCGCCATCTTCGGGATGCTCATCGTCTATTGCCTGAAGGGCGTCACCCCGTTCTCCGGCAGTCACGGCATCCCGGAAGCGCTTGCGCTGCTGGCGACCATCGCGCTGCACAAGTGGAAGCACCAGACCCTGCTCAGTGTGGCGGGGGGCACCCTTTGCTATGTGCTGCTGGTGCAGCTGGTATTCTGAAAAAGTGGCTCAGTGATAGAAGGTGTCAAAGTTCACCTGACGGTAGAACCGCTGCTGCAGCTGGTCAAAGCTTTCGCAGTTCTGCGCCAGCAGCCACATACTTTTGGTCACCACGGCCTCAATGGTCATATCGTGGGCTTCCAAAAAGCGGAAGCGGTTGCGCACCCGCTTGCCCACCTCGTACACGCCCACGTCGCTGCCCTCGTAGGTGACTTGCGTGGTCATGATGAGCACTTTGTGGGTGGTCTCGTAATCGCCCAGCCCGGCGGCAAAGGCGTCCATCAGCTGCTGCGGGATGCCGCCCACGCCAAAGCTTTCCACGATGACGCAGTCGTACAGGTGGAAGATCTCCGGGATGAGCGCCGGGGACATACCCGGGATCAGCTTGAGCAGGAACACCCGGCTGTCCAGCGTGCGGCTGAACTCCACCGGGCCGGTGGGCCACGGCGAGGGGATGTACCGCACCAGCCGGTCGCCCTGCACCAGCGCCAACTCCGGGAAGTTGACCGAGGCAAAGGCGTCGTAGCTGATGGTCTTGTTCTTCTTGGCGCGGGTGCCCGCGATGACGTGCCCGCCAAACACCACCATCACGCCCCGGCTGCCCGGGTCGATGGCGCAGACCACGCTGTCCCGCAGGTTTTTCTTGGCATCCGTGATCTCGTTGGAGATGGGCTGCTGCGCGCCGGTGAGGATGATGGGCTTATCCGCGTTCTGGATCAGATAAGAGAGCGCCGCCGCAGAGTACGCCAGCGTATCCGTGCCGTGGCAGATGATAAAGCCATCGTACAAGGCGTAGTTTTCCTGAATGGCGCGTGCCATCATGAGCCAGTGCTCCTGCCCGAGGTCGGTGCTGTCGATGCTGCACAGCGCCAGCGTTTCCGGGCAGCACAGCTCCTTCAATTCCGGCAGATGCGCAAGCAGCTCCTCGCTGGAAAGCACGGGCTTCAGCCCCTGCTGGGTGCGCACGCTGGCAATGGTGCCGCCGGTGGTGATAAAAAGCAGACGTTGTTTGGACATAAAGCAAAAGCCCCCTGTGGCAGAAATTTCAACATGACAACAGTATAGCACACGCCCCGGAGCTTGAACAGTGCCCGCCGCCCAAAAAGTTTTTGCGACCCGGTCACAGAAATCTGCGCGGCTTTGGTGTATAATAAGGGCAATGGAACCATGCAAAGGAGCAACACCATGTCCAACATCGTCATCGTAGGTTCCGGCCCGGCGGGGGTGTCCGCTGCCCTGTACGCCGTGCGCGCCGGGGTGCAGACCACCGTGCTGACCAAGGGCTCCGGGGCGCTGGCGCGCGCCGAAAAAATCGAAAATTATTACGGCTTCGCCCAGCCGGTCTCCGGGCCGGAGCTGGAACGCCGCAGCATCGAGAACGCCCGGCGGCTGGGGGTGCAATTCGTGCAGACCGAGGCCGTGGGGCTGACATGGACCGACCGTCTGACCGTGGAAACGCTGGCAGGCGCGTACCCGGCAGACGCGGTCATTCTGGCAACGGGTGCTTCCCGCGCGGTGCCCCGCATTCCGGGGCTGACCGGGCTGGAAGGCCACGGCGTAAGCTGGTGCGCCGCCTGCGACGCCTTTTTCTACCGCGGAAAGGATGTGGCGGTGCTGGGCAGCGGCGAGTACGCCCTGCATGAGGTGCAGGCGCTTTTGCCGGTGGTAAAAAGCGTCACTCTGCTGACGAACGGCGCAGCCCTGACCGCAGACTTCCCGCCCGAGGTGAGCGTCTGCACCCAAAAGGTGGAGGCCATTCTGGGCGAGCAGACCGTCACCGGCGTGCAGCTGGCGGACGGCGCGGTGCGGGAAGTATCCGGCGTATTTGTGGCGCTGGGCGTGGCGGGCAGTACCGCACTGGCCCGAAAGCTGGGCGCTGCCGTAGAGGGCAGCCGCATCGTGGTGGACGACAAAATGCAGACCACCGTGCCCGGCCTATACGCCGCCGGAGACTGCACCGGCGGGCTGTTGCAGGTGGCAAAGGCCGTTTACGAGGGCGCACTGGCTGGCACGGAAGCCGCCAAGGCGCTGCGAAAGGGGTGAGCCGTATGGCCGAAACATCTCCGCACGCCCGGTGCTTGGCCTGTGCGTTTCCGTTCTGGGAGCAGCTGACCCCGGAAGAACAGGAGCGGCTGTGCCGCTTTACCCGCCCGGTGCACTACGCCAAGGGCGCCCGGGTGCACAGCCCGCTGGAAAGCTGTGTGGGCATCCTTTTGCTGCGCAGCGGGCAGCTGCGCTCCTATCTGCTATCCGAGGACGGGCGGGACGTGACGCTCTACCGCCTGTTCGGCGGGGAGGTGTGCATCCTGTCGGCCTCCTGCGTGATGGACGCGGTGAACATCGACCTTTACATCGACGCCGAGGAGGACACCGAAGCGCTGTGCATCAGCGCGGGCATCTTCCGGCAGCTGATGCAGGAAAACGTCTATGTGCGCTGCTACGCCTACCAGATGACGGCAGAGCGCTTTTCCGATACCATGTGGACGATGCAGCAGATTTTGTTCATGAGCGCCGACCGGCGGCTGGCAATCTTTCTGACCGATGAGCTTGCCAAGACCGGCGGCGCGGACGTGCGCATGACCCACGACCAGATGGCAAAATACATGGGGTCTGCCCGCGAGGTGGTGAGCCGGATGCTCAAATACTTTGCGCAGGAGGGCTGGGTGCGGCTGTACCGCGGCGGCGTGCAGGTGCTGGACAAGCAAAAGCTGCAAGCGCTGGCAAGAGGAGAATAAGAGATAAAAAACAACACCGGAGCGTCCGAAGATGCTCCGGTGTTGTTTGGTTTATCCTCAGGAGATCGCGTCCACGTCCCACTTCATGCGGACGGCGTCGGCACCGTCCAGCTTGATGTGCAGCGCACCGGCGTTGTCCAGTACCTGCTCCGGCTTGCGGGCACCACACAGAACGTGCAGCCCCGGGATCATGCGGGCGGTCATGGCGATGACCAGCTGCGCCATGGTGCAGTCGTACTTCTCGGTCAGATCGCCCCACTTTGCCAGCAGTTCCAGCGCCTGTGCCCGGCGGGTGGGCTGGAAGCAGGGGTTCGTGTTGCGGGTGCTGCCCTCCGGGTAGGTGGTGTCCATGGTCACCTTGCCGGTCAGAAGTCCCTGCTCCAGCGGGGAGTAGGCCTGCACCGAAACGCCCAGCTCCTTGCAGGTGGGCAGCAGCTGCTTTTCAATGCGGCGGGTCAGCAGGCTGTACTTTTCCTGAATGACGTCCAGCTGGCCGTACTTGCAGTAGCCCCGGATGATGTCGGAGGTGACGTTGGAAGCACCGATGGCGCGGATCTTGCCCTGCTCCTTCAGCTTCATCATGGCTTCCATGGTCTCTTCCAGCGGATACACGCCAAAATCCGGGCTCTGCCAGTGGGTGTACAGCACGTCCAGATGGTCGGTGTGCAGACGGCGCAGGCTGTCCTCCACGTCCTCAATGATGCTCTTGGCGGAGAGGTCGCGGTACACCTGTACGCCGTCCACCACCTTGTGCAGGATGGGGGTCTCGTGCCGCCACTCCAGACCGCACTTGGTGGAAAGCACCACCTTGTCGCGGTCGATGTGCTTCATGGCCTCGCCCACCACTTCCTCGCTGTGGTACAGCCCGTAGATGGGTGCAGTGTCGATCCACTGGATGCCCTGCTCCACGGCGGTCTGGATGGCCTTTACGGACAGTGCATCGTCGTTATCGCCCCACCATGCACCGCCGCCGATGGCCCATGTACCCATGCCCAGAAAGGGCACGGCAATACCGCTTTTGCCAATATTGATATTCTGCATATACTTTCCCTCCATGCCAGCAGTGTTCCCCGCAATGGGAACCCTCATTCCAATGTCTGGCATACTTTGTTGTATTCTTGGCTGCTATATAAAAAAGGCTGCGGAGCGCAGGTGCACTCCGCAGCGCTCTTTTATCAGATGTTGCCGAACTCGCTCAGCTGCAAGCTCTCGTTGTGGGTCTCGGCCCAGCGCACCGCCCAGTCGGAGGTGAACAGCAGCAGACGGTTGCCCTTCATGTCCTCCACAGCCTTGGTGTCGCTGGTCAGGTCCAGATCCCGCAGGTTGTAGGTGTCGGGGTCGTTCTGCACCCAGCGCAGCTGCTCAAAGGGCAGCTGCTGCATCCGGATCTCCACGTTGTACTCGGTGTTCAGGCGGTACTCCAGCACTTCCAGCTGCAGCACGCCGACCACGCCGACCACCACTTCTTCCATGCCGCCGCCCACTTCGCGGAAGATCTGGATGGCGCCTTCCTGCGCGATCTGCTCCATACCCTTCACGAACTGCTTGCGCTTCATGGTGTCCTTCTGCTCAATGCGGGCAAAGTGCTCCGGGGAGAAGGTGGGGATGCCCGCGAACTGGACCTTCTTTTTGCCGGTGCACAGGGTATCGCCGATGGAGAAGATGCCCGGGTCAAACAGGCCGATGATGTCGCCGGCGTAGGCCTCGTCCACGATGGCGCGGTCCTGCGCCATCAGCTGGGTGCCGGTGGCCAGCTTGATGTTCTTGCCCTCCTGCACATGGTAGGCCTCCATGCCGCGCTCGAACTTGCCGGAGCAGATGCGCATAAAGGCGATGCGGTCGCGGTGGGCCTTGTTCATGTTGGCCTGAATTTTAAAGATGAAAGCGGAGAACTCGTCCCGGCAGGGGTCCACCGGCTCGCCGGTCAGGCTGTCCACGCGGGCCAGCGGGGCGGAGGTGAGCCGCAGGAAGTTTTCAAGGAAGGGCTCCACGCCGAAGTTGGTCAATGCAGAGCCGAAGAACACGGGGCTCAGCTCACCGCGCAGCACCTTGTCCAGATCAAACTCCTCGGCAGCGCCGTCCAGCAGCTCGATCTCGTCCACCAGCTGCTGGTGCAGGTAGGGGGTCAGCAGCTCGTCCAGTGCGGGGTCGCCCAGCTCGGCCTCGGTCTCGCTGACCTTCTTCACGCCGTTGGCGCGGCCGTCGCTGGAGAAAGCCAGCACCTTGCGCGCGTTGCGGTCGAACACGCCCTTGAACTCCTTGCCGCAGCCGATGGGCCAGTTCATGGGGTAGGTCTTGATGCCCAGAATTTCCTCGATGTTCTCCATCAGCTCAAAGGGGTCGCGGGCTTCGCGGTCCATCTTGTTGATGAAGGTAAAAATGGGGATATGGCGCAGGGTGCACACCTTGAACAGCTTGATGGTCTGCGCCTCAACGCCCTTTGCGGCGTCGATGACCATGACGGCAGAGTCTGCCGCCATCAGGGTGCGGTAGGTATCCTCCGAGAAGTCCTGATGGCCGGGGGTGTCCAGAATGTTCACGCACTTACCGGCGTAGTTGAACTGCAGCACCGAAGAGGTGACCGAGATACCACGCTGCTTTTCAATGTCCATCCAGTCGGACACGGCGTGCTTGGCGCTCTGCTTGCCCTTGACGGAGCCAGCCTGATTGATGGCTCCACCGTACAGCAGCAGCTTTTCGGTAAGGGTGGTCTTACCTGCGTCGGGGTGGCTGATGATGGCGAACGTCCTGCGGCGTTCGATCTCTTCACGATTTGTCATAGATGATATTTCTCCTGAAATGGATGGAACTTCTTCCGGCATCACTGTGCGATGCCGGAAGAAGCATTTTTACACATACGTACCTTATTCTATACGAAAACGCGTGATAATGCAAGGGTTTTCTTTTTCAGGATCAGGCAGGGCAGAGGGGCAGTTTCGGCCCAATTGGCAAAATCACACACCAGAACGGTGAAACTTTTCAGTGGAAGTGCACGCAGAAAACGCAGCACCGCCTGTTTTTCGTCCGAGCCGATGACTGCCCCGCTGTACAGGATGGCGCTCACGATGCCGCCGGGGCGCACCGCCTGCAGCGCCGCCTGCAAGGCGGGGATGCTGCTCTGCGCGGTGGAGAATACCGCATGGTCCGCCCCCGGCAGCCAGCCAAAGTTGAACATGACTGCATCGGCAGTGCCGGGCTGCACATACTGTAATAAGTCGGCGTGGCTGCCGCAGACAAGGCTGTACCGGTCGGCGGGCACATTTGCCTGTTCCAGCCGGGTGCGGGTGGAGCGGATGGCTTCGGGCTGCACGTCAAAAGCCAGTACCCGCCCGGCGGGGGCGGTCAGCCCGCACAGAAAGGTGGTGTCGCCGCCGTTGCCGCAGGTGGCGTCCACGCACAGCTGCGGGTGCACCAGCCGGGCGGCTAAAAAGTCCTGCACGAACTTGACCGCCGTCAGGTCCGGGGTGCGGCGGCGCACCAGCTGCCCGCCCTCGGCGGCAAAGCCGAATTTGCCCCAGAAAGCAAGCTCGGCGGCGTTTTCCGGCAGCGGGGCGGTAAAAACCGTGGCAGCTTCCCGGTCATAGCCGCCAAAGCTGCGCAATACTTCTTTTAACAGGTAGGAGCCGTAGCCCTTGCGCCGCCACCGGGGCAGGATGCACAGGGCGGCAAGCTGTGCGCCCTTGGGGGCGGGAGAAAGGCGGCACTCTCCGATGCAGTCCTTTTCTTTATACAGGGCAAACCCCTGCTCAGTGCGGTGCAGTTCCATAAAAAGCTCCTCCTTGACGGGTCGATGTTCTTCCCTTACAATAGCAAGCGGAAACGCTGCTGTCAAGGGCGGAAAAACAGGACCGCATTTCACATATTCTTCACGGCGCAAGCGATTGATTTTCACATTTGACAGTTACAATAGGGACAGTTCAAAGGAACAGATGTCCCTGCGGACCGGCCTTTGAGGGAAGGATGTAGTAACATGGAAAACGAGAACAAGTGGGAATACGATTATTCCGCTTCCAATAACGAGACCGGCTACCCAAACGTGGGCAGCAGCGGCATGAACACGGCGAACCAGTATAACGAGCCGGAAGCACAGCCTGCGCGTCCGGCCGATACCGCCCCGGCAGATGGCGGCAGCGTGCCGCCCACCCCGCCGGAGCAGCCGCAGTACAGCGCCCCGGAGCAGCCGGAAAAGCCCCGCCGCAAGAAAAAGTTCAACGGCGGAAAACTGGCACGCAGCGCCGTGGCACTGGTGCTGGCAGCCGCCATGGGCTTTGCGGGCGGCTTTGTGGGCGCAAAATACGGCGGCGGCAGCAAGGTGGTCATCCAGCAGGTGGAGCGCCCTGCCAGCTCTGACAGCAGCACCGACAGCACCGGCAATTCCATCAGCGCCACCAGCGGCACCGGCCTGAGCACCGCACAGGTGGCCGAGATGGTCAGCCCCAGCGTGGTGGTCATCACCACTGAGCAGGTGGTCTACTCCCAGTGGTCGTGGTACGGCCAGAGCCAGGTGGAGAGCGGCGCGGGCAGCGGCGTCATCATCAGCTCGGACGGCTATATCCTCACCTGCGCCCATGTGGTGAGCGGCGCTTCCAACATCACCGTGAGCATCGGCGACAAGGATTACCCCGCTACGCTGGTGGGCGAGGATACCACCAGTGATATCGCCGTGGTAAAGGTCGATGCTACCGGCCTGACCCCTGCCACCGTGGGCAACAGCGACAACCTGAAGGTGGGCGAAAGCGTCATGGCCGTGGGTAACCCCTTGGGTGAGCTGGGCGGCACCGTGACCAGCGGCATCGTCAGCGCACTGAACCGCAGCGTCAGCATTCAGGGCTCCAGCTCTGTCAACACCATGTCCCTGATCCAGATGGATGCCTCCGTCAGCCCCGGCAACTCCGGCGGCGGCCTGTTCAACATGAACGGCGAGCTGGTGGGCATCGTCAATGCAAAGTCCTCCGACAGCGATGCCGAGGGTCTGGGCTTTGCCATCCCGGTGAATGACGCCGTCAAGGTGGCGCAGGAGCTGCTGGAAAACGGCTATGTGACCGGCCGTCCCTATCTGGGCATCAGCTACTATGCCGTGACCGATGCTCAGACCGCCGCCCAGCTGGGCGTGAACGCCTATGGTGTCTACATCGTGGAGGTAGTCAAGGGCGGCCCTGCCGACAAGGCGGGCTTGCAGGCCGGTGACCGCATCGTGAGCGTGGACGGCAGCGAGGTGGCCACCCAGAGCGACCTTGGCACCCTGATGCAGGACCACAAGGCCGGTGACACCATCGAGATCACCGTCGCACGCGGCGGTCAGATGCAGACCGTTAACGTCACCCTTGGCGAAAAGGGCGCGGATAACAGCTGAAAATAGCATAAAGAAAGCGAGAGCCGGTGGCCTGTAAGCCGCCGGCTCTCGTTTTGGTTTAAGCATATAAAAAAGAGAATGTCAAAAACAGAGGAGGGATTCAGAAGTAATACTCGCTGGAACCGCTGAAAGGCACGCGATTCCAGTTCTCGTCCTGCAGCACGCCCTGTACGGTCAGGACTAAACAGGCAGGTTTGGTGTCCGATTCATAAACAGTGCATTGTGCCTGCTCTACATACCACTTGGGAACAGCTTCCTGCTGTGCGGCCAGAAGGGTGGCATTGTTCGGCTTTGCCTGTACGCTGAACCAATCCGGGCGGTTTCATTGCGTACTTCGGCTCCACGCCGCGCCGTCTCCCCAGACGGCGGGCAGCATCCAGCCCACCAGCGGCTGCTCCAGCGCAAAGAACTGCAAAGCCTCCGGGGCGTGACGGTCGGTGCTGCCCAGCCGGGGAAAGGCTGCCCGCAGCGCCAGAAGCCCCCGGTAGTAGTCCACGAGGGCGTGGTACTGCTCGGCGCGGTTCCAGTCCAGCCGGTTCAGGGCGGGAGAAGAGCGGTAACTGTTGCCTACCCCCTTTTTGGTGCGGGCGAACTCCTCGCCCGCCTGCATGAAGGGCAGGCCGAAGCTGGTCAGGTAGATGCCCGCCGCCAGCCGGTTCTGTGCCAGCGCCACGGTGTCCCGGGCGGTGAACTCCGGCTTTTCGTAGCGGACGCAGAGCAGCTTGTCCCACAGGGTAAAGTTGTCGTGGGCGGAAACGTAGCTCACGATCTGGCTGGGCGCGTGGGGCGGCAGATGGTCGCTGCGGCACCATGCCGCCACCGCCCCGCCGATATCCCAGAAGCTGCCGGGCTTGCCCTCCACATAGCCCGGCTCCCGGGCATCAAAGCAGCCGCCCTTGATGGTGTCGCGGGTGTCGTCGCAGAAGATGCCGATGCGCTCGTTCAGCATGGCAAGATTCGCCTTGTTGGCCTCGTACCGGTGCAGCTGGCTGGCACCGCCCTGCCACGGCTCGCCGTACAGCAGGATATCCCGCCCGCCGGGCAGCGTATCCAGCGCGGCGCGCACCGCGTTGATGGTCTCCACGTCGTACAGACCCATCAGGTCGAACCGGAAGCCGTCGATGTGGTACTCCTTCGCCCAGTAGAGGATGGAGTCGATGAGGTAGCGCCGCGCCATGGGGCGCTCGCTGGCAAACTCGTTGCCGCAGCCGCTGCCGTTGGAAAAGCTGCCGTCCGGGTTTTGCCGGAAAAAGTAGTACGGCACGGTGCTGTTCAGAGGATTTTCGGTGCGGTAGGTGTGGTTATACACCACGTCCATCACCACCCCGATGCCCGCCGCATGGAGGGCGGCGATCATCTCCCGGCACTCCCGGATGCGCACCTCGCCCCGGGTGGGGTCGGTGGAGTAGCTGCCCTCCGGTACGTTGAAGTTGGTGGGGTCGTAGCCCCAGTTATATTGCCGCAGCAGGGGTTTTGCCTCGTCCACGCTGCCAAAATCAAAAATGGGCATCAGCTGGACGTATTTTACCCCCAACCGCTTGAGGTAGTTCAGGCAGGTGGGGTGGATGCCATCGCCGTGCAATGTGGTGCCCTGCTGGGTAAAGGCCATATATTTACCCCGCCACGCCGGGCGCACTCCGCTGGCGGCATCCTGCGAGAAGTCCCGCACGCTCACCTCCCACACGGCGCGCTGCGCCGGGGGGATATTGGGGCGCACATCCCGCTCCCACCCGGAGGGCGCGGTGCGGGCAAGGTCTACGATCATGCTGCGGACGCCGTTCACTCCCGCCGCCCGGGCGTAGGGGTCGCCGGTCTCGCGGGTGACGCCGTCCACGGTGACGGCAAAGGTGTAGTAGCGGCCGTGCTGCTCCCCGGGCAGCCAGACGCTCCACACCCCCTGTGCGCCGCGCACAAGGGGCTTTGTGCCCAGCACAGCACCGCCGTCTCCCTTTGTGGTATAAGGTCACGGTGACCGCCTCGGCGGTGGGTGCCCACAGCCGCAGACAGGTGCCGCCGGGGGTGTAGTCCGGCCCAAGGGGGCCGGTATAATAATTTTCGCGGTGGAAGGGTTCGTTTTCAAACAGTGTTTTCCACTGGGCAGGCGTTTTTGCAGCCATGGTCAGTTTCATTCCTTCTTATAAGATTCGTTATATTCAGTGTATCGGACAACAGGCTCTTTTTCAAGAGGGAATCGATGTTTACCATGGAAATCAATTTTCCGCATGAAGGCTTCCCCAGCCGCGCGGCTGTTTCCGCAGGAAACCAGCGCGGCAGCTGCCGTTTGCCGTCACGACCCCTCCCCGTGAAAATGGGGTTCAGAAACGCCCGCAGGCATTTCTGAACCCCGAAATTTAAAATTATTTTTCCGCTGAACATGGCCAGAGCGCAAGCGGAGGCCATTCAAAATCGTCTCACTCCAGATACATCCGCCGCAGCCGCATCAGGCGGGCGGGGGTCAGGCCGTATTCGGCCTCCAGATAGCTCTCGGCGCTGCCGTAGTCCTGCCGGATGGTGCGCAGCACAAAGGGCGCAGTCTCCGGGTCTACCCCGGCGGAGGACTGCCAGCGCATCCGCTGCGCCGGGTCGGCGGCGATCTCCGCCGCATGGTCAGCCATGGCCTTTTCGATCTCGGCGGCGCGGCAGAGATTGGTGCGGGCGTAATCCGCGCAGATGGTCTCGTCCGAGGCACCCAGCGCCAGTAGGATCAGCATGGCGGCGACGCCGGTGCGGTCCTTGCCCGCCGTGCAGTGGAACAGGATGGGCGTCTCGCCGGCTTCCAGCGCCCGGAACAGCTCTTTGAACGCCTTGTTGCCGGTGAGCATCTGCCGGTACATCAGCTGGGTGAGGCTCATCCCGGCGGGGGCGCTCTGCACCAGCCGCTGGATGTCGTTGGGCGAAAAATCGATCTCCTGCCCGGTGGCATCCCGCAGGCCGCAGATCTGCACCAGCCGTGCGCCGTCCGGCACATAGTCCGGCAGCTTTGCGGCTTCTGCACCGCTGCGCAGGTCAAGGATGAGCCGCAGCCCCAGCCCGTCCAGCCGGGCGCGGTCGGCTTCGGTGGTCAGCCGCCCGGTGGGAAGCCCCGGTAGATCTGCCCCCACTTTACGGTCTTGCCCTCGTCGGCGCGGTAGCCGCCCAGCTCCCGGAAGTTGTTGCCGCCCGCAAAGGGCAGCTGGGTGCCCGGGGCGGGATGCTCCGGGGCAGCCTTGGCGGCGGCGCTGGAAAGCACCGGTGCGGTGTAGAAGGGCTTTGCGGGCCGTCCCCGGCGGGGCGGCAGGCTGGCGGTGCTGCCCAGAACCTCCAGCAGGTAGCTGCGCAGCAGGTCGATATAGGCAGAGCTGGTGTCCCGCCGCTGCACCAGTGAGACGCACAGCGGGGGCATATCCTCCAGCAGCACGTCCCGCACCCGGTCCAGCTCCCGGCGGGCGCCGGGCTCGTAGCGGGTCAGGCAGGTGCACAGCTGCTCCTGCACCAGATAGTAGGCCTGATAAAAGCTGGGGCCGATCTCGGCGTTGGGTGCAAAGCCCGCCCGGGCGCAGGCCGCCCACAGCGGGCTGAACAGATCCTGCCGCAGGCTGGGCAGCAGCACCCGCTGCCCACGCAGCTCTGCCAGCGGGATGCGCTCCTTTTCCCAGAAGGGGTGTCCCCGGGGCACCAGCAGGCAGGCGGGGTCTGCCCGCAGGGTGGTGCGCGCCAGCACCGGCGCGGCGCAGCCAAGGTCGATGACCAGACCCGCGTCCAGCTCGCCCTGCTCCACCCCATCGGCCACGGCGTCGTTGTCCAGCAGGCGAAACCGCATCTCCACATGGGGGTACTGCTGCCGGAACTTGTCCAGCTGGGTCTCCAGCCCGGGCAGATAGTCCGGTACCAGCGCCACGCTGATGCCGATGCGCACCGGCTGGGCAGACTGGATCTCTGCCCGCAGGGCGGCCTGCATCTGCTGGAACTGCTCCACCACCGGGGCGGCATGGCGCTGCAGGCTCATGCCCCGGTCGGTGAGCGCCAGCTTGTGGTGGGCGCTGATAAACAGCGGCCCGCACATTTCGGCTTCCAGCGCAGAGATGCTCTGGCGCAGCGCCTGCCGCGACAGGAACAGCCGCTGTGCGGCGCGGGTGTAATTCATTTCTTCGCACAGGGTCAAAAAGTAGTGCAGCTGGCGGATATCCATGGTCTCCTCCCGGGAAAGTTTGTTCTGGAAAAAGAATACCGCTTTTTCGGCGGAATGTAAAGAGAGGGCAGCAAAATGGGTTCAACCCTCTCAGTCTGCTCCCGCAAAGGGAATTTTATTAGTGCTGACCGACAGATGCGTAAAAGCTCCCCCTGAGAGGAACGACTTCCCCCGCTCCGGGGGAAGATGTCACCGCAGGTGACAAAAGGGGGAATCTGGCATCGCGTAGCGATGACTGAGAGGGTTCTTCCCCTTCAAAAAAGGAACACCGGAACGCCCGCAGGTGTTCCGGTGCCCCGAAGTTTAAATAAGGAAAATCAGATCAGGCTCAGAGCTTCTTCGTCGCCCACCAGAATGAAGTCCGGGTGCAGCTGCAGAATGCTTGCGGGCACCTCCGGGGTGACGGGGCCGAAGAAAGCCTTTTTGACGATCTCGGCCTTGCCTGCGCCGTTGACCACCATCAGCACCTTGCGTGCCTGCATGATGGTGCGGATGCCCATGGTGTAAGCCTGCTTGGGCACCAGATCCTCGTTGCCGTCAAAGAAGCGCTTGTTGGCCTCGATGGTCTCCTGGGCCAAGTCCACGCAGTGGGTGCCCAGATCAAAGGCATCGTGGGGCTCGTTGAAGCCGATGTGACCGTCATGACCGATGCCCAGCAGCTGCAGATCCACGCCGCCCACGCTGCGGATGACCTCATCATAGCGCTTGCACTCGGCCTCGGCGTCCATGTTGGTGCCGTCCGGCAGGTTGATGTGGGCGGGGTCGATGTTCACATGGTCGAACAGGTTGCGGTGCATAAAGCTCCAGTAGCTTTCCGGGTGCTCCTTGGGCAGGCCGCGGTACTCGTCCAGATTGACGGAGGTGACCTCAGAAAAATCCAGATCTCCCTCGTTGTACCGCTCCACCAGCTTCTCATAAGTGCCAACGGGGGTGCCGCCGGTAGCCAGACCCAGCACGCAGTCGGGCTTCATGATGACCTGCGCAGAAATGATGTTTGCTGCCTTGCGGGACATATCGGCGTAGTCCTTTGTACGAATGATCTTCACGATAAACGACCTCTCTTCTTCATTTACTCCTTGTGGGCGGTGCACAGCGGCACACGCCCGCATCTGGTTCAAGTTTATCACATTTGCCAACAGAAAGCCACAAAACGGCACAATTTTTCCGGTTTTCCGTTTCTTTTGGAAAAAGTGCCTTAAAAACCGGTGGAAGTATCGTTTTTTTGCACAAAAGGTGCGCGCAGGGGGTCAGTCCGCAAAGCCGGCCTTTTGCAGGGCGGTGAGCAGCAGCGGGATGAGCACCAGCTGCGCCACGATGCCCGGCACGGCGGTAAACAGTGCCCCGGACAAAAAGGCGCTGAAGGGGGAAGCTGCCGCCGGTCAGCCCGGCCAGCACAAACCGCACGATGCCCCAGACGATGCGCCCGGACACCATGGCGGTCAGCAGCACGGCATAAAGCGCGGGCAGGCGGTGCTGTACCTTACGCCACAGCAGCCCGGACACCAGCCCGTAGGTGGCCAGCTCAAAGGCCATGGAGATGGCCACTGGGAACATGGGGGGCATGCCGAACAGCACCGAGCGCAGCAGCGGGGCGGCAAAGCCCACAGCCAGCCCCCACGGGCCGCCCAGCACAAAGCCGCACAGCAGCACCGGGAAGTGCATCGGGCAGAGCATATTGCCCACCTTGGGCACCTGTCCGGTGAGCAGGGGCAGCACAAAGGCCAGCGCTAAAAACAGGGCAGCCGGCACCAGCTGCCGCACAGGCGAAGCGTTTTTGGTTTTCATCATATGGGTTTCTCCTTTTTTCAGCCGCAAAATAAAAAGGAGCCTGCCCCGGCATTCCATGCCAAAGGCAGACCCCTTCGTGGCGTCTGTTTCAAAAAAATATTGCTTGCTGGGATAAGCGGCAGGCTGCTGCCCGCCCGTGTCCGGCTTCCTGCCGGAACGATGGTCAAAAGTATAACAAACCAGTTTGCCCCTGTCAAGCGGGGCGGAACGTCTGCAAAATAGACAAAAATCGGTCTATTCGCAAAAAAATTTCCCCGGGGCTGTACATTTTGCTGGAAGAAGCTTGACCTTTTTGCGCAGAATGGATAATATAAAATTGAAAAAAAGCGCGCTGCGGCAATCTTGACGCCGGGGCGCTGACGAGAGGCTTTTTTGAGCGCATGAATTCTGAGGTTCATACGGGAGGACCATCATGACAAATGCTGAAAAACTTACCCTGAAAAAGCACGCCTGCCACATCCGCATGGGCGTGATCGAAGGGACCCACAGTGCAGGCTGTGGTCATCCGGGCGGCAGTCTGAGCATCGCAGACGTGCTGTCTTATCTGTACTTTAAGGAATTGAACGTAGACCCTGCCCAGCCCAAGATGGCCGACCGCGACCGTCTGGTGCTGTCCAAGGGTCATGCCGCCCCGGCGCTGTACGCAGCGCTGGCAGAGCGGGGGGCTTCTTCCCGGTGGAGGAGCTCAAAACCCTGCGTAAGATCGGCAGCCGCCTGCAGGGTCACCCCAACATGAACAGTGTGCCCGGCGTGGATATGTCCACCGGCAGTCTGGGTCAGGGCATCTCTGCCGCCTGCGGCATGGCACTGGGCGCAAAGCACGCCGGCTCTGCCGTGAACGTTTACGCCATTCTGGGCGATGGCGAGGTGGAAGAGGGCGAATGCTGGGAGGCCTTTATGTTTGCCGCCCACTACGGCCTTTCTAACCTGTGCGTGATGCTGGACCGCAACCATCTGCAGATCGACGGCACCACCGAGACTGTCATGAACAGCGCCCCGCTGGAGGACAAGCTGCGCGCCTTCAACTTCAACGTGGTCACCATCAACGGCCACGACTTCGACCAGATCGAGAGCGCCGTGCAGGCTTTCCACGCCGAGACCGAAAAGCCCACCTGCATCATTCTGGATACGGTCAAGGGCACCGGCGTTTCCTATATGACCAATTCCGTTGCATGGCACGGCAAGGGCCCCAACGATGAAGAGTATCAGGTGGCCATGAACGAGCTGAACGCCGCCTATGCCGCGCTGGAACAGGAGGAGAAGTGAGATGGCAGACGTGAAAAAGATCGCGACCCGCGACAGCTACGGCAACACCCTGAAGGAACTGGCCGCGGAAGGCCACGATGATCTGGTGGTGCTGGATGCCGATCTGGCCGCCGCTACCAAGACCGGTATGTTCCAGAAGGCATACCCGGACCGTCACTTTGACTGCGGCATCGCCGAGGGCAACATGGTAGGCGTGGCAGCAGGTCTGGCCACTATGGGCTATGTGCCCTTTGTTTCCAGCTTTGCCATGTTTGCAGCCGGCCGCGCCTTCGAGCAGGTGCGCAACTCTGTGGGCTACCCCCACCTGAACGTGAAGATCGGTGCCACCCACGGCGGCATCTCCGTGGGCGAGGACGGCGCTTCCCACCAGTGCTGCGAGGACTTTGCCCTGATGCGCAGCATCCCCGGCATGACCGTCATCTGCCCCGCCGATGATATCGAGGCACGCGCCGCTGTGCGCGCCGCTTACGCCATGGAAGGCCCCGTCTACCTGCGCTTCGGCCGTCTGGCTGTGCCTGTGTTCCACGATGAGGAGAACTATCACTTTGAGATCGGCAAGGGCGAGATGCTGACCGAGGGCAGCGACATTGCCATCATCGCCACCGGCCTGATGGTCAACGAGGCACGCATGGCTGCCGAGCAGCTGGCTGCCGAGGGGATCCACGCCCGGGTCATCAACATCCACACCATCAAGCCCCTGGACGAGGAGATCGTTATCAAGGCTGCTAAGGAGTGCGGCAAGGTCATCACCGCCGAGGAGCACAATGTCATCGGCGGTCTGGGCGAGGCCGTCTGCGCTGTCCTGAGCGAGAAGCTGCCCACTCCCGTGCGCCGCGTGGGCGTGCAGGACGTGTTCGGCTGCTCCGGCCCCGCATGGGACCTGCTGAAGAAGTTCGGTCTGGACGCTGCCACCATCTGCAAGACTGCCCACGAGATGCTGGGCAAGTAAGCGCTTTTTACAGCAGTACGAATTCGATTTTTAAAGCCGCCGCACAAAACACTGTGTGCGGCGGCTTTTTTTGTTCCAGTAACTGTCCTCCGCACAAGGACAACGGCGAAATGAAAGTCTGCGTTTTGTCTGCATTTTATATCGAAAAGAAAAACGTGTGACTTGATTTATAAAATAAATAAAGCCGCTCAAAAGCAAGAAATAAAAAAGGAATAACACGATTGTTCATGTATGTTTGTTTAAAAGTGAAATATGCTCATGGACTGAAATTGTACAAAAATCATGGGATTTTTTGGGCGTTACGTTAGACAAACCGCAGAAATGAACGCACAGGGCGGCACCCTGAATATCATGCTGGAGACCGAGGTTCAGTCGCTGGACCCGCAGGTAGCCACCGACGGCACCTCCTTTGAGGTCATCGCAGACTACACCGACGGTCTGATGCAGATGGATGCAGACGGCGCAGCAGTTCCCGCCATTGCCGAAACCTACGACATCAGTGAGGACGGCAAGACTTACACCTTCCACCTGCGGGATGCCAAGTGGTCCAACGGCGAAGCCGTTACCGCTGCCGACTTCGTGTTCGGCTGGCAGCGCGCCGTAGACCCCGCCACCGCTTCCGAGTATTCCTATATGCTGTCGGATATGGTCAGGTGGTCAACGCTGCCGAGATCATTGCAGGCGAGAAGCCCGTCACCGATCTGGGCGTGACTGCTGTGGACGACAAGACGCTGGAAGTCCAGCTGAACGTTCCCGTCAGCTATTTCCTGAGCCTGATGTACTTCCCCACCTTCTATCCGGTCAACGAGGCGTTCTACAACACCTGCAAGGACACCTTCGGCACCAGCCCCGACACGGTGCTGTCCAACGGTGCGTTCAAGCTGACCGACTACCAGCCTGCCGCAACCGCCTTTACGCTGGAAAAGAACCCCGATTACTACGATGCCGGCAAGATCGCTCTGGACGGTCTGGCCTATCAGGTCATCAAGGACAGCCAGCAGGCACTGATGAGCTACCAGACCGGTGCTCTGGACATGACTTTGCTGAACGGCGAGCAGGTGGATCAGGTCAAGGATGACCCCGAGTTTACCAGCGTGGGTGCCGGTTACCTGTGGTACATCAGCCCCAACATCGGCAGTGTGCCGGAGCTGGCCAACGAGAACCTGCGCAAGGCCATCACCTTTGCACTGGATCGTGACGCCATTACCGGAGACGTGCTGAAGGACGGCTCTGCACCCTGCTACACCGTCGTTCCGCCGCAGTTCGCCACCGGCCCCGACGGCAGCGATTTCAGCGCCGACCAGACCAAGTTTGCAGAGTTCTGCGCTTATGATGCCGACAAGGCCAAGGAGTACTACGAGCAGGCCAAGAGCGAGCTGGGCAAGGACTCCTTCACCTTCAACATGGTCGTGGATGCCGACGATGCTCCTCAGAAGGTCGCTCAGGTCGTCAAGGAGCAGCTGGAGACCACGCTGGCAGGCTTTACCCTGAACCTGACCGTGGAACCCAAGAAGCAGCGCGTGCAGGATATGCAGGACGGCAACTTTGAGATCGGCCTGACCCGCTGGGGCCCCGACTACGCCGACCCCATGACCTATCTGGGTATGTGGGTGACCGGCAACTCCAACAACTACGGTCTGTGGAGCGATGCCGACTACGATGCCATCATTGACGAGTGCACCACCGGCGACCTGTGCACCGACCCCGAGGGCCGCTGGGCTGCCCTGTACGAGGCAGAGCAGATCGTTCTGGAGCAGGCGGTCATCTTCCCCCTGTACGGTCAGTGCAATGCCGAGATGGTCTCCTCTGCCGTTACCGGTGTAGCGTTCCACCCCGTGGCACTGAACCGCGTGTACAAGAACGCCGCTAAGAGCGAGTAAAACTGAAAGCACACTGAACAAGGCCGCACAGTGGCCCGCAAAAAGCCACTGTGCGCCTTTTTGGCATTGTGCCTGTCCGCGGCAGACAAACGACTGACCGCGAGATTCCGGAAGGAAAAAGGGGGTCCACCCGACGTGAAAAAATATACGCTCAAGCGAATCCTGACCTCGCTGTTCACGCTGCTGGCAATTCTGCTGGTGCTGTTCATCCTGATGCAGCTGATGCCCGGTTCGCCCTTCAATGATGAAAAGCTGACGCCCGATATGCGGGCAGCCCTGTATGCAAAGTACGGCCTTGACCAGCCCATCTATATCCAGTTCTTCCGCTATGTGGGCAATATGCTCCGGGGCGATCTGGGTGTCAGCTACAATATCTCCAAAAATACGCCCATCTCCCAGCTCATCCAGTCCCGTCTGCCCATCTCCATTCAGGTGGGCGGCATGGCGGTCACGCTGGGTGCCATCGCAGGTCTGGTGCTGGGCATTCTTGCCGCTTTGAAGCGGGATACCGTGGTGGACTCCATCGCCACCATCATCTCGGTCATCGGCGTATCGGTGCCGTCCTATGTGTTCGCGCTGGCGCTGAGCTACACCTTCGGCTTTAAGTTCCGCTGGTTCCCCATGCTGTTTTCCGCCAAGGACATCTTTGGCTCCAGCGTGCTGCCCAGTATCTCGCTTTCCATGTTCACCATGGCGTCCATTGCCCGCTTTACCCGCAGTGAGATGATCGAGGTGCTGGATTCGGATTATATGCTGCTGGCCGAGAGTAAGGGCATTTCCGGCCCGGCGCTGATCTTCCGCCACGCGCTGCGCAACGCCCTGATCCCCATCATCACGGTGCTGGCACCGCTGATCGTGGATTTGATGACCGGCTCGCTGGTGGTGGAAAAGATCTTTGCCATCCCCGGCGTGGGCAGCCTGCTGGTGACAGCCATCCAGTCCAACGATTACAACGTGGTCATTGGTCTGAGCTTTATTTACAGCGCCATGTACATTGGCATCATGCTGGTCGTTGACCTGCTGTACGGTATCATCGACCCGCGCATTCGTTTGGCAAAGGGGGACGACTAAATGGCAGAAAAAGCGATCCGGCTGGGCGGCGAATCCACCGCCGATGCCATTGTCAGCGCCGTGGATGCAATGTACACGGAGCACACCTTTGCGGAAAAGGATTTTGCCCTCAAGCACAACGAGGACGAGATCAGCGTGGATACCAACTTTGCGGCGCAGAACTTCTGGAAGGAAGCGCTCATCCGCTTTTTCAATAAGAAGAGCGCCGTGCTGGGGCTTGTCCTCATCGTGATCATCGTGCTGCTGGCCGTTTTGGGCCCGGGCATGAACAGCTACACCTACTCCGGGCAGGATCTGAGCCAGAAAAACTTTGCGCCCCGCGTGCCGGGCATTGAGCAGTTCGGCATTCTGGACGGCAGCGAGAAGATGAGCACCACCACCGGCACCAAGGTGACCAACGCCTATCAGGAAAAAGACAAGCTGGACGTCTACTACTGGTTCGGCAGCGACCTGTACGGCCGCGACATCTGGACCCGTACATGGGAAGGTGCCCGGGTCTCCCTGATCATCGCGGTGGCGGCGGCGATCATTGATATGGTCATCGGCATGAGCTACGGCCTGATCTCGGGCTACTTCGGCGGCAGAGTGGATATGGTGATGCAGCGCTTTCTGGAGGTAGCCAACGGCATCCCCCGGCTGGTCATCGTCACGTTGCTGCTGCTGGTGCTACAGCCCGGCATGGTGACCATCATCTTTGCCCTGATGCTGACCGAATGGGTGGGCATGAGCCGCATTGCCCGTGCGGAGATGCTCAAGCTGAAGGATCAGGAGTTCGTTCTGGCCTCCCGCACGCTGGGTGCCGGCAGCTTCTTCATCATCTTCAAGGAAGTGCTGCCCAACATCATCGGACCCATCATCACGCAGGTCATGTTCAGTATCCCGACCGCTATCTTCACCGAGGCGTTCCTCTCCTTCGTGGGTCTGGGCATCCCGGTGCCGCAGTGTTCGCTGGGTTCTCTGATCAGTGAGCTGTACAACAGCTTCACCACCCACCCCTATCAGATCATCCCGCCCATTGTGGTCATGAGCCTGCTGATGCTCAGCTTCAACCTCGTGGCGGATGGTCTGCGCGAGGCGCTGGACCCCAAGATGAAGAGTATGTAAGGAGGAACACCCCATGCCTGAAGCAAAAAAAGAAAAACAGGTCTTGTCGGTGCGAGACCTTGATATCACCTTTAAGACCACCGCAGGCCCGGTGCACGCCATCCGCGGTGTGAACATCGACCTGTACAAGGGCGAGACGGTCGCGCTGGTGGGCGAGTCCGGTTCCGGCAAGTCCGTCACCATGAAAGCCGCCATGGGCATTCTGGCCAAGAATGCCACTGTGAACAGCGGCAGCATCCGGTTCAGCTACCACCACGCCGACGGCAGCCCGGAGAGCGTAGACCTGCTGCAAAAGGATAAAAAGTGGATCCGCCGCCACATCAACGGCAAGCGCATCGCCATGGTGTTCCAGGACCCCATGACCAGCCTTGACCCCACCATGACCATCGGCAAGCAGATCATGGAGGGCATGCTCTGGCACTTCAAAATGCCCAAGGCGGAAGCCTACAAAAAGGCGCTGGAACTGCTGGAAGAGGTGGGCATCACCGATGCGGAAAAGCGGATGAAAAACTACCCGCACCAGCTGTCCGGCGGTATGCGCCAGCGCGTGGTCATTGCCATTGCGCTCTCCTGCGACCCCGACCTGCTCATCTGCGACGAGCCCACCACCGCGCTGGATGTGACCATTCAGGCCAAAATTCTGGAGCTGATCCGCCGCATCCAAAAGGAGCGCGGCATCTCGGTCATCTACATTACCCACGACCTTGGCGTTGTGGCAAAGGTGGCAGACTATGTGGACGTGATGTACGCCGGCAAGATCGTGGAGACCGGCACCATCGACGAGATCTTCTACGACCCCAAGCACCCCTATACATGGGGCCTGCTGTCGGCCATGCCCGACCTTGACACCGCCGACGACCGTCTGTATACCATTCCCGGCTCGCCGCCGAACCTGCTGCACGAGAAGCCCGGCGATGCCTTTGCACCCCGCAACCGCTTTGCGCTGAACATCGACGACGAGATCGACCCGCCCATGTTCAAGATCAGCGATACCCACTATGCGGCAACATGGCTGCTGGACCCCCGGGCCCCCAAGGTGGAGATGCCGCCGGAGCTCAAGGAGCGCATTGCCCGCATGAAAGCAGAAGCAAAAAAGATCGAGGAGGCGGAATAAATGGCAGCACAGAGCACGACCCCGCTGCTGAAGGTCGAAGGGCTGAAGCAGTATTTCCGCGTCAATAAGAATTTCACGGTCAAGGCGGTGGACGATGTCAGCTTTGAGATCTACCCCGGCGAGACCTACGGTCTGGTGGGCGAGTCCGGCTCGGGCAAATCCACCATCGGCCGCAGCATCATCCGCCTGTACGACCCCACTGCGGGCAAGATCACCTTTGACGGGCAGGATATCAGCGGCCGTCTGAGCCATGCGCAGAACAACACCCTGCGCACCCAGATGCAGATGATCTTCCAGGACCCGATGGCGTCCCTGAACCCCCGCAAGAAAGTGGAGGACATCATCGGCGAGGGTCTGGATATCCACCATCTGTGCAAAACGCAGGCAGAGCGCCGCGAAAAGGTGGAAAAGATCCTTGCTAAGGTCGGCCTTTCCCCGGAGCACGCCGAGCGCTACCCCCACCAGTTCTCCGGCGGTCAGCGTCAGCGCGTGGGCATTGCCCGCGCCCTCATCATGAACCCCAAGCTCATCATCGCGGACGAGTGCATCTCGGCGCTGGATGTGTCCATTCAGGCACAGGTAGTCAACCTGATGAAGGATATCCAGCAGGAGACCGGCACGGCTTATCTGTTCATCGCCCACGACCTGTCCATGGTCAAGTACATCTCCGACCGCATCGGTGTGCTGCATCTGGGGCATCTGCTGGAGACCGGCACCACCGAGGAGATCTTCGAGCACCCCATCCACCCCTACACCCGCAGCCTGCTGTCGGCCATCCCGCTGCCGAACCCGGTGGTGGAAAAGCGCCGCGTGGCTGAGACTTATGACTATGCCACTTCCGGCATCGACTATTCCAAGGGCACCCGCCACCATGTGGAGGGCAGCCACTACGTCAAGTGCACGGATGAAGAATTTGCCAAGTGGTGTAAATAAGACCGAATCCAAGACGAGCGCTGCAGGCGGCCTTTTATAGTGCCGCCGTGCAGCGCACCGCCAAGGAGCAAAAGAATGCCCGCCCACCGGGCCGTTCTGGAGAGTGAAAACTCCAGTAAGGCAGACAATGCAAGGAAAAACACGGCTTTCCCGCCGGTGTGCAAAAAGTGTGCAAAAATGTGCAGACGGGCAAAACAAAGCCCAATGGACAAATCAACCACCGGTTTTATGGCAGGGTTTAGGACATCCGAACAGACACCGTTTGATATAGAAATGAGGTTCACCATGAACAAACTGCTTTCCTGCCGCCTCAATATGGACACCAACCGGGTGGAAGCCCGGTTCGAGGATGGCACCACTCTTGCCATCGACTGCATCGCCGTGGAGGACGAATCCGGCAACACCCCGGCACAGCGGGCAGAGCTGGACCGACTGCTGTATAATAAGCCCTTGGAGTATGCACAGCTTGTGCTGGGTGGTGAGATAGAGCATCATCTTTCCCTTGGCTGCGAGCATGGCAGACTGGAAGATTAAGCCCCCCATAAAGAACACGATGCCCACCGACCTATGGTTTTCGCCATAAGCTGGTGGGCATCTTTGGTTATATTGTTTTCTTATACTCCGGGAATCTATTCAAGCTGTGATTTTCACTCGTTGCAGATTTTTTCTATCGACTCTTGAAATTCTGTTTGTCGAAGCTCTGGCACTCCGCCATATTCACAGTTGAGATACTTATTCCGGATATTATTGGCCGCATACGTTCGCTTGCGGTAATCCGATATGCATCGTATTTTTTTATCTGACGGATTATCAGGATCCACACTCAAAATATAGGTTGCCTCTCGTGCAAAACTCGCTTCCATCAACATTGTATTATGCGTTGTCATAATCACTTGACCTTTGAGAATCGGCCGAATCTCTTCCAATAATTTCTGGAACAGCAAATCGTGAATGTTGGCTTCTGCCTCATCCAAAATAACTACTCCTCCCATGCAGGCTGTTAACAAATAGCACGATATATTCAACAATTGACAGTTACCGGCAGATTCTCTTTCAAAGTCAATCCGACGATCATTGCCTGCAATATATTTTTCCTCAATCAGTTTATAGTAGATTTCGTCATCATGAAATTCTTTTTTATAAAATATCTTGCGAACGCTAAGATCAACACTCGTAAATAGTTGTGTAAAAAAATCGCTTGCATAATCTAACTCTGTCTCTCTTCGAAGAGACAGATGACCTTGCAGTGGCCGCTTTAAAACTTGCAGCTTAGAACTTAGTCCTTCCCAGCTTTTGTTGCCCATCGAAACAGCACAAGACAAACCTCGAAATTCTCTTAGCACAGTATTGAAATTCTCTGTTACATTATCCCGTCCAAATGCATTGGATTTATCTTTCATCTCATAAAGTAAAATTGCTAAAAGAGAATGCTTTCCCCAATAACGTTTTGCTGTTTCCTTTACGTCTACCAAAAAATCCTTCCCATTGGTTCCTTGAATAACTGTATCATTAATCAGAATACCATCAGAACTACAGTCAAAATAAAGTCCTCTGCGCCGATTAAGAACATATTCTAAACGCTCATGCACAATTTCATCCTGTCCAAATTCTACCCGATAGCAGCCGTTGTTACCGTTAATGTTGAACTCATACTCTGCAACTATCGGATCTTCACAGTCAATCATTCGATAGTCTTTTATGATGGCAGACATATCCCTTAAACTATGTCGCATTTGCTCGCGCATCACTTTTTCCATCTTTTCATCTTGAAAGATAGCATCTCGAGTTAGAAGCCTTTCATAGGCATCACGTACATCCATGGTGCGAGTCAACTCCGGTAGCAAAACAAAAGCAGACATTAGATTAGACTTGCCCGCACCGTTTTCTCCGTAGAGTACCGCAAGATGCTTTGGGACGTTTCCTTTTTCTGTCAAGTCAAATACGATATGGTCAAACGAACGGAAGTTTTCCAGTGTTATCTTTGTAAACATTGCAGTTCCCTCCTTAAATCTTAGTATCTCACATTTCAGCCGGCTTTTCAAGACTTAAACCAACCCAATTGCAGAAACAATTTCAATATTAGAGAGGATAATTATCGAATTTTTGAAATATTTCCAAAAAGCCCTTGACAAAAGCGTAGTTTGACGCTACAATAGCATTCAGAGATGGCAGTCGAGCTAGCCGAGTGCTATCTTTCGGGCATGAAAAAAGACGCCCGGCAAGGCGTCTTCTTCTCCGACTCTTCCACAAAGATTGTCGGCTTGGTAGTGACATACCAGTGATATTATATCACAAAAAAAGCCTCCACGCAATCGGAATCCGTCGAAAAGAACGTGCCATTCAAAGGTGCACTATCTATGATGCACACTTTTGTGCTGGGCCATGTTTCTTCATTGTTCAGCCCTTTGTTTGCCGTATCCTCTCTGTTTATACAGATGGTACGTTTTTCTATACCAACTTGGGTGCATGCTTAGGTTGGTATCCGATTGGCATAAAGGAGGTTGATTTTATGTCAAAAAAGCTTTCATTAATGTTTGTTGGCTATTTTAGGGATTTGGATAAGGATGACCTTCCCAAAAAATCTGGTGTTTATCTGGTCTATGCTGGAAAGCCAGTATCAGATAAGATCGTGTCTCTACGTAAACTCTTTTACATCGGTGAGTCTAGTAATATCCATGACCGCATTGTGGAACATAACCGGGACAAAGATTGGAAGGATGGGCTAAAAGAAGGGGAGCTTCTATATTATGCATATGCCCTCGCACCGAAGGACGAGCGTTTATTGGAAGAGGCCGCTCTCATTTACTATTACAAACCGCCATATAATACAGAGTATGTAGACAACTATCCCTTTGAAAGGGTCGAACTCAATCTTTCTGGTCCTGGGAAATCAAAGACACCGTTTGAAATGGATTCATCAATTAAAGTCAGCTAATGTAAGTCGATATTTAAAATAGTCACAAGAAAAAGGGCTATCGCACGAATTTTGTTCGATGAGATAGCCCTTTTTCTTTACCGGCATCTCTATTTATTCGGAAAAGGCAGCTACTGTTTGTTACTCGGGATTCTTTGGCAGGCGGTCGTACAGCACTACCGTGTCAGAGGTTTCAATCTGTACCCGCTCTTTCTTGAGCAAGGCGCGGGAACGCTGGTTTGTGCGGTAGTCGCGGTCACCCTTCTCAAAGGCAGAACAACACAGGAAGTCACACATAGCATCACCCACAGAGGATTCTTTGATAATAAAAACGAACGCTGTTGGTTCGTTTTGACTGGAAATTATATAATCCGCCTTAATTTTGGTGACGAATGGGTAAAGATTTGGCACGTATGAGAATAGTTCAAAGTCTTGTTCCAATACTTCTTTTAGCCGTACCAGTGCCAAAAGCCGTGGTTCGACCATCTCACGATACTGCATACCCTTTTGTATAGCTTTATAAGTAATTTTACCAGACAGAATCATGTCTACTATCTTCCGAGAATTATATCGCGGAAGTGAAATATCTTTCAAGTATTGAAATCCTGCAAGATGCGAAAATTCATCTGCTGAAAACGTCAGGTTAATCTCATATGATTTATTTCGACAACCATATGTGAGGATATACCGATAATTCATCAGGTCCTTCCAAACAGCGGCTGCTTGATACAAAACATTTTGCTGTTCGTCCTGCACCTTTTCACCTTCCCTCAAAAAAATAGAAGCCCTGCCGAAAGGCAAGGCTCCTATTAAGCGTTTTCTTTCGATTCATCGAATCTATTCGGCTTGTGGTTTCCGCTCAACCCACGGTCGGGCTCCACAGTCGGCTGATACCGAACCAGTCTACTGTTTCATCGCCAACGATAGCTGGTCAATGCCGCTATCCTCTAACCTTATTATATCACAAAAGCGGCCAAACGCAAGTACTTGTTCTCAAAAATTTCACGTCCCAAGCCGTTACACGCAAACAATTTCAAAGAACCTATTTAAATTATTTTCTTTATTTATGATTACTCAAGATGATCTATAGCATATTGTGCTTGTGACGAAGTAAACTGTTCGCCGTAACTAGAAGTTAGTTGGTCATAGATAGCCTTTTTCGACATATCCATCTTATAATAATACTGTTTTGCTTTTTCAAGAGCATTCGCATTCCAATCAACATCTGTCATATGGTCGATGGCATACTGCGCCGCATCTTCAGAAAATCCTTCACCATAAGAAGAAGTCAACTGATCATAAACTGCTTGTTTGGACATAAATAGCTGATTAGCATACTTTAATCCCTTTGTCAACGCATTTTGATATTCCTGCGATCCACTGTCAGAAACCGAGTCTTCATCCGAATTTTTCGTACTCGGTCCCCCTGTAGTCCACCCAGAGGGAGAATGTGGCACAGGATTTTCAGCTGCTGTAACATTCGCTTTTACTCGTTCCTGTTGTTCACTTTCTGAATATACCTCAACATAATCGTTTTTTCCAAAACTATCGTCAATATGAATATCATACCATTTCCCAGCACAATAAAAGTCTCCGATTGTAGTATTTCCAAAGCTGCTACTCAAGCTCCCATACGGATCGAACGTTCGATGATATATCTCTCTAAATTCTTTGAACGTTTTTATAATTTGTTTATCGGAGAGTTCATTAAGATTAACCCCATTTATACCATCGCATCTCAAACACCACGCCTGTCTTCCCCGCATATCCTCGGTTTGAATTGCTTCTGGATTTTGAATTTCACACTGTGTTGCTAAGCATTCAATAATTTTCCGTGAAAAATCCTCATATTTTACATTATCGCCAGATAATTTATATGCTTTTTGAGCAGTGTTGAAGGCATCTTGATATTTCTGTTGTTCAAATAGCTCTTCAGCCTGCGCCATCAATACTTGCGCCTGTTCATTGTTTTGTTTTTGAATAGCTTCCATATATCCTTTTGCTGTCTCATAATTGACGTCAGTTTCTATCACACCGGAAAAACTATTATAAGCCGATATTGTATCTCCCGCTGTTTGAAACTCAATGCCTTTTTCAAAGTTCTTCTTTGAAGTTTCTAATTCAGCAAGCATTTTTCCGCATCAACAAATGTTGCCGTTTCCCCTATCATAGATCTGTAAATATCGAACTGTTGATTCACATAATCCTTTGTCACGTCACCTGTATTATATTGTTCAAGAATGGTTTCCAACACCGGAGCCAATCCATCCTCTACCATTTTTTCAGCAGAAGAATCACCAGAAACCTTTTTCTCATAGATTTGCTGTGCCTTTGCAGCATCACCAGTCTCAATTTCTTTAAGAACTTCTTCTGCCGGATTTCCACATCCTGTAAGCATAATCATACAAAAAAAAGCAATGAGACCGCAATCACAAGCACTTTTGAACTCATCAATTTTCTCCTTTTAGCATTTCTTTAACATCTCTTACAAGCATACTGTAAGACTATTTCCATCATTTTATCACAGAAGCATTTCATTCTCAATATTTTTGTTCATTTGCCACAAAATTTGTTTTTTTGCACTCTGCATTTATTCGTCAGCAGCAAGAATTTACCTCCGATATGGCTTTTCATAAGTCCTACTATCACCGCTTTACCGCAATAAATTTCGCAAAACCATCTTGACGCACCTTGCAAACCATGATACTCTCTGTCACAAATCCCACTGAATCCGCAATAAAATGCGACGCAGTGAGGGTTTGTTCCCCATGAAGATTTTTACCGCCCCGCAACACACCCGATCTATTTTGCCGCCGTTTCACCCGACAAAATCATCGCTGCGCTGCGTGGGCGGTATTTTTCTTTTTCACAAATAAAATCTTATGTAGTTGTTTAATCTTCTAAAAATTGTTTTTAGTTGTTGACTGTACAACTGAAAAGTGTTATTCTTGTGCTTGAAAGAAGCAGGCTGTAGTGTCTGCACTGCGCCCGGCTTTCTTCATACTGAACCTTGAATCTTACATAAGCCGTCTGAACGAGATACTGCGCCATGACCTCACGCTTTCTGTGGGCGAGCCGGACAACGCCGCTGCAAAACAGGGGCAGGAACTGCGTTCGGTGTGAACGGTGACCATGAGCAGGGGCTTTGCCTTTTCACACGTTTTGCTCTGCAAAATTTTCAACGTGCATTGCGGTTCGAATTCTGAAATTTTCAGTGTTGCACGGAAAGGGCAAAAGCAAGTATCGACCTGTGGCCACAAATTTTCAATGCTTGAAAAATTGCTGTCCACTCAGTCATCCTTGTTGGGGCAAGCGCTTGTCGGGGCAAAGCCCCTCCATCTGCTGTCGCAGACCGCGCTGCCACTTGAAAGCCCCAATGGGGCTTTCATTGCTTCGCAACCGTGGCCCTTCCCCAAACCCTGCTCCAGCATTGCGCTGGTTTCAGCGCAAAAGCGGCGTGTCGCATTACATAGCCCTCTCCATCCCGGAGCGGGCATTTATCATTTTCACAGGAGGTCGAATATGGCTGAAATGAAAAGTCCGAACGCACACGCACGAGAGAACCGCAATGACACGCCGCGAAAACGAAAGACACACATCATCAAAGTCAGGGTGACCGCAGAAGAAAAACTGCGGATCGCATACGCCTGCAAAGAACTCCACCTCACCCAATCCGAACTCGTCCGCCGCGTCCTGTACGGCGTGAACGTCAAGCACACCGTTGTGGTGGCGCAGGGCGGCGAGGATGCACTGGCGGCGCTTGCCGCCTTGTCTGCCCAGTGCAGCAAGGTAGGCAGCAACCTCAACCAGCTTGCACGGCACTTCAACTCCGGCGGCAAAGACACCGAGCAGCTCCGGGCGCAAATTCTGGAGGAACTGTCCGCATTCACGAACTTTCGGCTGAAAGCCGAAGAAACGGTTGGTGAACTGTATGGCAACCATCAAGCAATAATCCGGCTGCGCCGAATTGGCTGTAAAAAATCACTTCCGCGATTTTTTCTAATGTAAGCAGCCTGCGGCTGCAATCAGCATGACCTCGAAAAACTCTAACTATGCCGCCGCCGAAAGCTATCTCACCTTTCAGCACAACGAGTACACCGGCCTGCCCATTCTGGACGAGAAGGGCAGACCCAACTGCGGGATTCGTACCTGCTCGACACCCTTGAGTGCGGCGAATCCTCGTTTGCTATGGCCTGCCTGATTGCCAACCGCAAGTACGGCAAGAACGGCAGGCGGGAGGACGTGAAGACCCACCATATATGGCGACATCCGCCAAAGCGGATGCTAATATATTCGTGCGCAGCACGCACCGCTGGCCATACGAAGTATATCATCAGCTTCGACCCGAAGGACGCAGTAGAGAACGGCCTGACCATGGAGCGGGCGCAAGCCCTTGGCTTGCAGTTCTGCAAGGAAAACTTCCCCGGTCATCCCGCCATCGTCTGCACCCACCCGGACGGTCACAACAGTGCGGGAAACATCCACGTCCACATCGTCATCGGCAGCTTGCGTGTCCGCACCGTGGAACGGCAGCCCTTCATGGACAATCCGTGCGACTGGGAAGCAGGCAAGAAGCACCGCTGCACTTCTGCCATGCTCCGGCACCTCCGTGTCGCTGTCATGGAGATGTGCGAGCAAGCCGACCTGAACCAGATCAACCTGCTGGAAGCCCAAGGCGACCATGTTTCGGAGCGCGAGTATTGGGCGCAACGGCGCGGACAACGCCGTCTCGACCATGCCAACGCCAAACTCGCCGCCGAAGGGCAGCAGCCCACCCAGACCGTCTACCAGACCGAACTGGACAAGCTGCGAAAGCAGATCTACGCTTGCATTAAAAACGAACTCTGCGATAACTTTTTAAGAAAACTTCGTTTGCTTTCAATAGCTTTTCATAGTATTCACGATAAGAACTGCTCAATCGCCGCATAGCAGGGATAAAAACATCATTGTACCCGTTTTCTCGATTTAACTGTGCGAATAGTTCTTGAAGTCTGTAACCCGGAGTGTTTTTGTACGCGTCAGATGCTTTGACTTCCTTATACCGCTCAAACATCTCCCTATTATCTTTCAGATATTGTTCAGGGTCTTGTATTGCAGCAGCAACACTTGCAGCAGCTTTTTTTGACACGTCAACAAGATCAATCGTTTTCGCAGCATCGTCGAGATATTCTTTCAAATCATCCGGGATAACAATATTCACACCGTCTAAAAAATCAATTATCGTTTCAAATGCATCTTGCTGTTCGTCTGTTGCAACCCTCTCATTCAGGTACGGTGCAAAATGGAGACTGATAAATTTCCCGAAATATCCCGGAAAACGGTCAAGCAATCTTGAAAGAATAGAGCGCTTCGTTTCGAGCTGGCTCAATTGCGCCCGGGCATCCTCCCAATTCTGGTTTCTCGCAAGCATGTGGAGTAATTGTTGTTTCGCTTGTATATCCGAAATTTCCAGTTCTTTCTTGTCGCATATAGTTTGAAAGGATAAATAGTCATTCTCTGCCAAAACCGTTTTAATGTCCGATACTGATATTCCAAGCCCGCGTAAAACTGCGATTTTGTTTAATTGGATGACATCATCCTCTGAAAACACCCTGTAACCATTTTCCATAATTTGAGGGCGAGTTAAGCCTTGTTCCTCATAATACTCAATCGCCTTTTTGGTAAGGCCACATCTCTTGCAGACTTCATTGATAAGCATATTATCACCTCGTATTATAAAAAGAGTAGTATTTATAGACCGCTCTCCAGCGGTATGCTACAATGTTTAGGATGCTGTGGATTGGTAATTTTCACCTACCGTAAAGACGGTTTATTGGAGGCTCCAACCACAGCCTCTTTGTTGAAATGTTAATCAGTTAGATACCGCCAGACGGTTTATTTAGAACGAGGTTACAAGAGCAAAGAAGTCTGTGGTCCTGAACAGCATCGAAATAAATATGCCGGAGGTATCAAAATGGTTTGTGTTGGAATTGATGTTGCCAAGGATAAGCATGACTGCTGTATTCTTGATTCAGACGGAATGGTTCGTGCTGACTGCTTTACCATCCCCAACAACATGGATGGATTTAAGCAACTGCTTCAAACGATTCGAAACTGTACCCAAAAAGTCAGACAAAATAAAAAAGTAGGACTTGAGGCTACCGGACATTACAGCTACAACATTCTTGGATTTCTTCTTGACAATGACCTGGCCGTCTATGTCATGAATCCTTTGCACACCAACCTGTACCGAAAAAGTCTCAGCCTTCGCAAAACTAAAACCGATCGTGTGGATGCAAGAACGATTGCAACTATGCTATTGTCCGATGTAGACCTCAAGTCCTACACGGATACAGCATACCACAACGAAGAGTTAAAGTCACTAACAAGATACCGATTCGATAAGGTTCGTGAAAGAGCCAAGCTGAAGCAGTCAGTGTCCAGACTGGTCACGATTCTGTTTCCAGAACTGGAGAAGCTCGTTACCTCTCTCCATATTGCTTCGGTTTATGCGCTCCTCAGTGAATATCCCGGTGCAAAACAGATTTCAGAAATTCATCTCACCAAGCTGACAAATCTTCTTGCAACAGCGTCCAAGGGACGCTACGAAAAAAAAAAAAAGGCCATCCAGATTCGAGAGGCCGCCAGAACTTCCATTGGTTCTGTCATGTCTGTCAAATTTCTAGAATTGAAGCACACCATTAAACTCATTAAGGAACTCACCTCCGAGATTGATGAAATTGAAGATTCGATTCAGCAAATCATGGATGAATTGCATCCACCGATTCTTTCTATTCCCGGAATGGGTGTTCATTCCGCTGCCATGATTCTTGCTGAAATCGGCGATTTCTCCAACTTTGAATCTCCTGACAAAATCCTTGCTTACGCTGGCTGCTCTCCGTCTACATACCAGTCAGGCAAACTCACAAACTGCTATGCTCACATGGAAAAACGCGGTTCTCGCTATCTGCGATACGCTCTCTACAACGCAACCAAGTACGTCTGCCACTGGAATCCCGTCTTTGCTGAATACCTTGCCAAGAAACGTTCTGAAGGAAAACACTACAACGTTGCCCTGTCCCATGCCATGAAGAAACTCGTGCGGCTGATCTATGCCTTGCAAAAGTCTGGAAAAGCGTATCTTACGGCTGCTTGATTTTCTCCAGAGCCTGAGCGAAATCCAAGAACAACTTAGCTGGCGCAGCGAACCCTTGACAAACCGAAGCATTCAAATGCTATCCTGTTTTTGCGAGGGTTAGCTGGGCTTGCTTTTTTTGTTATTCTCTCCGTCGCCCTCGCTGTCCCAAGACCAGCATTTGAATGCTGTTTGTCATGGGCAGCGAATGGTTGACGGATTTTAGGGATTTTTTTCATTTTGGGGCTTGACTTTTAATAGTTAGTCTCCACTGGTATGATAAGCCCACCCCCAAGGGGACAGTCAATAGCTTTTTCAAAAATTCTCTTGATTGGGCAAGGTGTGTACGATATGTAATGCCATTTCTGCATTTTCTTTGTCCACAAATACCTCCGTGATATACTTCGGTTTTATACCCAGCGTTCCGATTCTTGCCTGATCGAACGCATTACGCCGATTGGCATCTTTGGTTTTGCAATAAAACTTGATTCCCGCAGCCGCCAACGCATCCGTGATGCAGTTGCATTGGTAAGGATCGGAAACTGTTGCAATTTGTGATTTGAAAAGCTGCTCTAACATAAATACCCCTCCTACCGATCGTTTGAAAAGGACACAATTTCAAATGTCTTTATTGGAATAACGTAATTTAATCTCAATTTATTTCGTTCGTCCATAAATTTCCAAAAGTTTGTGTGTCTGTATATAAATCTTCTGAAAATTTGTAGCACAATCACAATGTTTTTCATTTGGATAAATCGATAGAACCACTTCGTCCGTGAAAGACCGTGACCCTGCCCGGGTGGATAATCCCTTCCTCATCGAAGAGCTGTCCGAGGAGCGTCCCGGCATCCTGGTGTGGATGCTGGAGGGGTTACACCGTCTGCTGGCGAACCGCTATCAGTTCACCATCAGCGAGCGCTCCATCCAGAACCTTGAAGCAGCCATGGCGGACAGCGATAACCTGACCCAGTTCATGCAGGCCAGTGCGTATGTCCGCTTCAAGCCCGACACCGAGGAACACTCCACCTTCTACCGCGCCTACACCAAGTGGTGCGAGGATAATCTGGAATCACCTGTTCCGCAAAAGAAGTTCAGCCAGTTCCTGCTGAAAAATGCGGGGAAGTATGGCCTGACCTTTTCCAAGCACATCTTTGGGGCTGCTGCTTCGGGTCAGGAGCGGCAGGCCCTTACATATTAGCCAGCCCACAGGGTGCAGCTCAACCGGAGCTGCGCCGGGTCTGGAGAAGTGCAAAGGAGACATGCCTATGGCGAATGTCCGCAAAAATTCCGCCAAACTGACCCGTGAGGACTTGAAAATCGCGCCCGAATCCCCTACAATGAAACGTCAGGAACTTGCAGTTCCATGCGAATTTTCTGTCAGAAATTCCATGGTAATTTCTGACGAAACTTCGGACCAAACCCCTGCCGTAGAACCTTCTGACCAGACCAGCAAAACCGTCCGACACGCCCCGCTTGTCTACCGGGTGGAGGAGATCGCCCAACTGTTGGCGATCTCCAACCGTGCTGCGTACAATCTGTGCAACACCACGAAAGACTTCAAGGTGATCCGCCTCGGTACCAGCATCCGGGTAAGCAAGCAGAGCTTTGACGATTGGTTTGCAGCGGTCTGAGGGAGGGAACATCTATGGCATCTATTATGCCGATGCCTGCCAAGGCAGGCAAAAACATATTTGCGCGTAGCGCACACTGCTAGGCATACGAAGTATGAAACGTGGCAACACGTATTCCGTCCGATACAACTACAAAGATCATGCTGGCAAGCCCTGCAAGGGCTGGGAAACCTTCAAGACCAAGGCCGAAGCGCAGGAGCGCAAGATCACGGTGGAGAAGGAACTGCTGGATGGCACCTTCCTCGTGCCCGACACCATGACGGTCGAGGAGATGCTGTACAAGTGGATCCCCATTCAGTCCAGCAAACACAAGTGGTCTCCCAAGACCTACACCCAATCTGTGGCGATGGTGCAGAACCTCATCGTGCCGTATATCGGAAAGCGGAAGGTGCAAGACCTCCGCACCTATGACATTGAGCAGTTCTACGCCACCCTGAGCCAGACCCCCTGCGGGCAGTATGTGCACGGTGTGAAGCAGGAGCTGACGGAAAATCAGAAGAAACGGCTGTTATCCAGCACGTCCATTCACGAAGTCCACACGCTCCTGAAAACTGCCTTTTCGTATGCCGTTGACTGGGATCTAATCCACAAATCGCCTACTCCCCGTGAAGCCCCCAAGATCAACACCGAAGAACGGACCATCTGGGATGAGCGCACCATGTTGGCGGCGCTGCAGACCATCGAGAACCCCGCTCTGCATCTGGCTGTGCACATGAGCATGATCCTTTCCTTGCGAGAGGGTGAGATCCTCGGCTTGCAGCCGGGAGACCTCGACTTTGATGCAGCAGACGGGCGGGGAACCATCTCGGTGAACAAAGCCCTGCAGCGTGCCGACAAGGTCGCCTTGTCCAAGATCGACCCCACCCAGATCTACCACACCTTCCCGGACAGGGGGAGCAAGTCCTCGCTGATCCTCAAGCGGACCAAGACCAAAAAGTCCAACCGCATCCTATACATGACCAAGCCCTTGAAAGAGGAGCTTCTGGCATGGCTGGAAAAGATGAAGCAGGACGAGCAGAGCGCCCCGGAAAAGTACAGCAACTGCGGTCAGTTGTTCCGCTTACCAGACGGCTTACCCATTGCCCCGGACGTTCTGACAAAGTGGTACCGTATGTGGCGGGCGGAGCACCCGGAGTTTGAGAAGATCGTGTTCCACGGTCTGCGCCATTCCAGTGCCACCTACCAGCTGCTGCAGTCTGGCGGTGACTTCAAGTCGGTGCAGGGCAACACCGGCCATGCAACCGCCACCGTCCTGATGGACACCTACGCCCACACGCAGGACAAGCCCCGGTTGGAGTTAACCGAGAAGATCGAAGCCGACTTCTACTCACAGAATGTCGGCAGCAAGCCCGGTTCCGCACCGGAAAAACAAAAATCTGCCGGATGCCTCAAATCACCCCTGAAGTGATGCTGACAGTCGTCCGACAGATGAACCCCGAACAGCGGCGTGAGTTCACCCGCCTGCTGTTCGCCTGAAAAAAAGTATGGAAAAATCGCTCACGATGCACAGAATGCAGACAATGCAAGGAAAAAAACACGGCTTTCCCGCCGGTGTGCAAAAAGTGTGCAAAAGTGCAGAGCCCCAGAAAAAGGAAAACTCCCACGAGGAATCTTACGATTCTTCGTGGGATTTTGGTGCGCTCGAGGGAACTCGAATCCCTGGCCCTCTGATTAAAAAGAGCCCCTCGGGCTGGGTACTCTGATTTTGAAACTTTCGAGTTTGCACCATTTTTATGCAAAGCATCGTAATTTTTCACATTGTAATTTCTGCACCCTTTGTCGTATTTTGCAAGTCAGAGTACCCATTGCAACCCTTGAAACCGTGCAAAAACAGTGCAGAAACCGTGCACTTACTCTGGGATAAATAAAAAATAATGATTTTTGATCCATGACTTGGTGGCGATCTGAGTGACCACAAAGGTAAATTTGATACACGGAAAGAAGAATGCCCACTCGTCTGAGGAGTTCTCAGGAGAGTGGGCATTTTGTGTAATAGCTTGTATAGGCAAAAAAGAAAACAGCCCCATCATCTAATAGAACTGTTTCCTCAAGCCTAGGTTAATCAGATTCTTTTACAGCCTTCGTAAAATCGATAAAAGGAATGTTATAACTTCCATATCGAGACCAATTTGTTGAACTTGCAACGATAGGTCTTAAATAACTCAACAACAGTGAAGGGGCATTTTTACTCAGAAGACTTTCAAGCGCTTCATCACTGAATTGACTTCCGGACCAATCAAACGTTGCTTGTTCCGATGCTTCGAGATAAAATGGATCTTTTTCTGTCTTTCCACCTAAAGTTATAGTTAAGATCACTTCAGCCTTTGATTTTCCTTCATAAGGCTTTACGTCCGTGCTCAGATTTATACGCAATTGAATTTCAGATTCTTCACAAAAAGACTGATTCGTTTCATATTCTAAGTGCACCAACTCTGGATTAGAAAATCTGAAACCACTTTTCTTACTGTTCAAATCCATCTTTGCACCACTTTCTTTAACCAGCCAGCAGCATTTCGTCATCTCGGCTGACGGCAGATTCTACAGATGAAACTGTCGCCGAGAAAGAATCTACTGCAGTTAAACTTTGTTGCTCAAACGAATCACTCGTGTCCAAACAAATAAAGTTCATTTGAGATCGAAAAGAATGCAGATTGCAGACCTCGATTGTGCTTATAAACTTCTGGATGGTTTCTATACTATTGGCCCAATCCAAAGGTTCCAGTTCAAACGTAAAACCATCATCTGTTTCCTGATAGTTCACTTCATCAAGTGCCTTATCCCGTCGTCTATTCTCTTCCACTATTTTAGCAACATTGGGATGATGCAGATTATACACAAACTGCTTTGCTTCATCGCCTCGCAAAACGATATCTTCATTCACATAACGCATAAACTGCCCTCCTTCGTTTCATTTTTATATAAGATCATTGATACAGGCCTCTTCATACCGTTCCAATTCGGCCCGATCATGGTGATAACAGTCATAATACATTCGCGTTGTAAAACCAGCATTTTCAACTGCCATTTGGCGAATCGGTTCAAAGCCAAAACTTTTGTACCACGATACTAAATCATTTACCGCATCAATAATTATAAAACGAACAGGCCACTTTCGTCCAAGCAGAGAAATCTCTTTTAGTATACCATTCAGTATCGTACTTCCGATTTTTCTGTGTTGACACGTTTTTTCTACCGCAAGATAATGAATTAAGAGACATCCATACCTTAACTCGGAATTTCCAGACCAGTTGTGGTCATTCGTGTCTTCACTGATTTCTTCTGCCGATAGTGTAATAAATGCGATTTGGTATACCGCAATCACGCGATTATTCAAAATAGCAACATACGTATATCCTTTTTCAAGAAGTGTTTCGTAGTATGCTTTCTTGATCAACTCATCAATTGACGGCTCTCCACATGAAAATCCCATCAAGCACTCGGGATCTTTCAATAATTCAACTTTAACCGTTTCTTTCATATGTCAAAACAGTCCTTTGTATGCGTTGCCAATCTGGGTATACCTATTTCTATTATACCGGAATTGTTTACTATTTTCAAGTGAATTATTCAGATTTGTTCACTATGTTATTGTAAATTCGTTAATGGCATGCTCCACAGTATGACCCCAAGAAAACATTCTGACCTAGAACTTGAGGGTATCTTAAGTAACCAATCAGAGATTCAAAAGCGAAACAACCCACTCGTCTAAGGAGAACTCGGATTAGTGGGCGGTTCTATACAATGGTGGTTCTTATATGCCTCTTGCTGCATTTTATTTTAATGTTGCCACTTTTTCAGGGAACTTGCCACTTTTAGCATAGAGGTTGCCATTTTTGAGATGAAGTTGCCACTTTTCTATGGCAGGTTTCCGCACTTTCCGCATTACTTTCCACACTTTCCATATATCATTGGATATGCCCGCCTTGCTAAACTTCTATATGAAACATTGCTATTTGGATGTAAATTGAATATAATCTTAAATGGAAAGTGGACGTCATTCCGCTGGTGTGGCTGACACCTAAAATCCGATCTGATACAAGACGTAAGGGCTTGAGGCTGGCAGGCAGCGATAAAATCCGAAAGCGATGCAGGACATAGGAGTCTGAGGTTGGCGGACAACGATAAAATCAGTCACAAGGGGCATCGGACAGCACTGCGGTGTTGTAGATGTCCTTTTTATACTGTTGGCATTCAGTTCACCACCAAGTAACAAAAGAATGCCCGCCCACCGATGGAGTTGAATCTCCACAGTGAGCGGACATTTTGCGTTTTTGTTCGATTCGAGTGAATCTATTCGGCTTGTGGTTTTCGCTAAACCCACGGTTTGGCTCTACAACAGGCTGATGCCGAACCAGTCTATTGCTTCAATGCCACCCGATAGCTGGTCAACGCCGCTATCCTCTAAAAGTATTATACACCGTTGATGTGGCATTGCAAGGAAAAAACGCCATACACGATGATATGCTCAATCGAAAGTCGATACTTTCTTGAAGCGTAATATATCGAACTCGATACTTTCTTCGTCAAAGTCGATACTTTTTACAAGAGTATAGCGAGTTTCCGCCCTCCACAGGATATGCCTCCTCGCTAAACTTTTTCAGAGATTGCTACTTTTTAAGGCGTAGTTTCTAAATCTTGCCCAAAGGATGCTACATTTTGGCTCAAGGTCGCTAAACATAGCGCACAGAAAATCCCGCAATAATATAATTAAACTTATGATAATTTGGATTATATTACTTCCTGTAAACTGCATCTTCCTGAATCAGAATCAGGTTGGAGTTCTCCGCTGCCATTTCCACCAGTCGATCTGTAAAGCCGCTCTTGGAGAACAGTCCGTACACAATTTCGTAGCCCTTAAAGGCCGCTGTAAGTTCTTTGGACTGCCTTTTCTTGCAAGGCAGAGTAGACCGCCACATCCACAGGTTTCGCATGGTACTTACACTCACCGAGGAACAGCCGTTTGTGCTGGTTGTCCACAGCTGCAACATCGATCTCTGTGTCTCCCTCGTTGTCGTTACACCAGTAAGAGCCAATGCGTGAAGGTTCAAAGTCAATCTGCCCCTTTCGGCACAGCTCTGCAAAGATGTTCCGGCAGATGCTCTCATAAGCGAAAGCCACGAACTTTTGCTTAAAGTCTTTGCCCATCTCGTCCAGCACGATCTGCTGGTTATCCAGTTCCAACTCCCCCTTGAATGGGTACACATAGCGGAACCAGAAGCGGATGAAGTTGTCCGAAACATAATACAGGCTTTTCCGGGAACGCTCTGGATTCTTTTCGGTGATGGGAACGTTCTTGATAACAAAACCAAGGTCGATCAGTGTTTTCAGGTACGGCGTAATAGCTGACGTGTCCTGCTCCATCGTCATACCGATCTTGCTCAGCTTGTGGTTGCCGTCCGAAATCGCTTTTAGCACGGAGAAATAGTTGATAGGCGTCTGCACTTCCTCGTTGAGCAAGAAATCCGGTTCTTCATACAAAAAGCCATTTTTCGACAGTACCACACGCCGAATCTGCTCCACCAGCGGCTCGTCCGTCTGGAAAAACTCCATATATTTCGGTACGCCGCCCGTGATGGCATACTGCTCCACAGCCTGCTCAAACGACAGGTTCTGCGCCGCATACACATCCGTAAATTGCAGCGGCATCAGCCGAATCTGTGCCGTTCTACGGCCATAGAGCGGACTGTCGTAGGCAAGTGCGTGTTTTTTCATCATGCTGATGAGGGAACCGCAGAGAACCAGCATCACGTTATGGTCTTTCAGCACTTCATCCCATGCGTTTTGCAAGATGGACGGGAAATCCGGGTTCGTCTTGACCAGATACGGAAATTCATCAATGACAAGCACCTTTTTCTCGTCCGGGTGGTCGTCTGCTACCACTTGGAATAAATCCAGCCAGTCGGTGAATGTGACCTTGCTGAGCATGGGATTCTTCGTGGTACGGGAAAGCACCCCGGCAAACCGCTTCATGCTCTGGGCTTCACTTTCTGTGGTTGCCAAAAAGTAGAACGCGCGTTTATCTTTGATAAACTCTTTAATCAGCGTTGTTTTTCCAACACGCCGCCTGCCGTAAATCACCACAAAACCGCTGCCACGCTCTAATTCTGCATTCAGCGTTGCCAGTTCGGATGTTCTGCCGATGAAGTCCATACCGTTCACCTCTTGCTTAATATAATATAATTTAAATTATGATAATATCAATTATATTATAGCTGTTCTGCACAAAACCGTCAATAGGACGAAATATCGAATTTTCAACATCAAATTCATACAATGTAGAAAACTCCGGGCTTCCCCCTTTTGCAGATTGAACCGATCCCGAAGAAACGGTATAATAACAGTATAACAAATTATTGTTTGTCGGGCTTATTTTCTCGACACGCAGGAGGAACATACATGGTAACCGGAGAACTGAAAAGCAAAATTGACAGCCTGTGGGAGATTTTCTGGACGGGCGGCCTGACGAATCCCTTGGATGTGATCGAGCAGATGACCTATTTGATGTTCATTCACGACCTCGATGAAAGCGACAACACCCACGCCAAAGAAGCCGCTATGCTGGGTCTGCCCTACAAGAGCATCTTTGCGGGCGAGGTACAGATCGGGGAGCGCACTGTGGATGGAGCACAGCTCAAGTGGAGCGTTTTCCACGATTTCCCGGCAGGCAAAATGTACTCCACCATGCAGGAGATGGTGTTCCCCTTCATCAAGAATTTGCACGGCGACAAGGACAGTGCCTACGCCAAGTACATGGGTGATGCCATTTTCAAAGTGCCCACGCCGCTGATGCTGGATAAAATCGTGACTGCCATGGACGGAATGTATGAGCAGGCGGCACAGCTTTCCAACACCGACATTCGCGGCGACATCTACGAATACCTGCTTTCCAAGCTGGCAACGGCGGGTGTCAACGGTCAGTTCCGCACCCCACGCCACATCATCCGCATGATGGTTGACCTGATGCAGCCCCGCGCTGATGATGTGATTTGCGACCCGGCCTGCGGCACGGCGGGCTTCCTTGTGGCCGCTGGCGAATATCTGCGTGAAAACCGCAAGCAGGAAGTGTTCTTTGACCGCAAAAACAAAGACCACTACATGAACCACATGTTCCACGGCTTCGATATGGACCGCACCATGCTGCGCATCGGCGCTATGAACATGATGACCCACGGCGTGGACAACCCGTTCATCGAGTACCGCGACAGCCTGAGCGACCAGAACCCCGACAAGGACAGATACAGCCTGATTCTGGCAAATCCCCCATTCAAGGGCAGTCTGGACTACGACATTGTTTCCACCGACCTGCTCAAGCTCTGCAAGACCAAAAAGACTGAGCTGCTGTTCCTCGCCCTGTTCCTGCGGATGCTGAAAGTCGGCGGACGCTGCGCCTGCATCGTCCCGGATGGCGTTCTGTTCGGCTCTTCCACTGCACACAAGGCGATCCGCAGGGAGATCATCGAGAATAACCGTTTGGAAGCCGTGATCTCCATGCCCTCCGGCGTGTTCAAGCCCTATGCAGGCGTTTCCACCGCCATCCTGATTTTCACCAAGACCGGCCACGGCGGTACGGATAATGTCTGGTTCTACGATATGAAGGCCGACGGCTTCTCGCTGGACGATAAGCGCAGCCCGACCACGGAAAACGACATCCCCGATATTATCACCCGGTTCCACAACCGGGAGGCTGAGGCCACCCGTGAGCGCACGGAACAGAGCTTCTTTGTTCCGAAAGACGAGATCGCGGGCAACGACTATGATTTGTCCATCAACAAGTATAAAAAGACCGAGTATGTGCCGGTGGAGTATCCTTCCACACAGGAAATTATGGCACAGCTGCGTGATTTGCAAAAGAAGATCGACGCAGAGATGGACGCTTTGGAAGAACTTTTGAAATGAAACAATTCTAATTTGTGGGAGAAAACAATGCGAGTCAAACTTGAAGATGTTTGCGAACGTGGGACATCCAGCTTGATGCAAAAGGACATCGTTGATAAAAATGGAAAGTATCCGGTATACGGTGCATCAGGTCGTATTGGAAGCATGGAAACCTATCAGCAGGAACATCAAACTGTTGCTGTTGTGAAGGACGGTGCGGGCATTGGGAGAACGATGCTTCTCCCTGAAAAATCCTCTATCATCGGCACGATGCAGTATCTTATACCCAAAAACTGTATCGAACCCGAATATCTATACTATGCTGTCAAATATATGCACCTCGAAAAATATTTTTCGGGTGCAACCATTCCACACATCTATTTTCGAGATTACAAAACCGAAGAATTTAATTTGCATAATAAAACCGAGCAACAGGAAATTATTTCTACCTTAAAAAGAGTAGAAGCTGTGATTTCAAACCGCCGAGAACAACTTGCCATGCTGGATGAACTTGTCAAAGCTCGATTTGTGGAGGTGTTTGGGGATATGTTACTAAACTCCCTCGAATGGCCTGAAAAGTCACTGGAAAGCCTTGCGGATATTGTTTCAGGAATCACGAAAGGGCGTAAAACAACGGAAACTGAATTAATCGAAGTGCCATATATGGCAGTTTCAAATGTAAAAAGCGGATATATCGACTGGACTACGGTTAAAACAATTTTGGCAACCAAGCAGGAAATTGAGCAGTATCGTTTGATGCCAGATGATATTTTAATGACTGAAGGTGGTGACCCTGACAAAGTAGGCCGTGGTGCTATTATCAAAAATCCATTAAAAGATTCCATTCATCAAAATCACATTTTCCGTGTGCGACTTGATAAGAGCGAACTTTTGCCCGCTTACTTTGCTGAATATCTGCAACATCAAAAAGCAAAGCGTTACTTTTTGGGTTGCGCCAAACAGACAACAGGTATTGCAAGTATCAATATGCGCCAGCTCAGAGCGTTACCTGTCTTAATTCCCCCTCTGCCCCTCCAAAACAGTTTGCCGCCTTTGTAGCCGAGGTAGACAAATCAAAAGCTGACGTGCAGAAAGCCCTTGACCAGACACAATTACTCTTTGACAGCCTGATGCAACAGTATTTTGGCTGATAATAAGCAACAACAGGCACTTTGCCGGAGCAGGATGTTGGTACACCAGAAAAGGAGTGCGCCAATATGGAAGACAAAATCGTGAAGATCATCAACGAGATGGCAGAGTACCTGAATGTTGCACAGATGAAAAAGCTGCAAGAGGTGCTGTTGCAGACGTTTTCTGAATCCGAAGCGCAGAAAGAGCAGATCTCCAACGAGGAATATCTGAAGCTGTTCCTTGATGCCAAGAAAATCGAGGGCTGCTCTGAGCGCACCATCCAGTATTACCGGGTCACGGTGGAACGGCTGCTGCAAACCGTGGACACGCCCCTGCGCAAGATGACCACCGAAGAAATCCGGCGGTATCTGGTGGAATATCGAAGATCAGCAACTGCGGCAAAGTGACCATCGACAATGTGCGCCGGAATATTTCCAGCTTTTTCTCGTGGCTGGAAGAAGAGGACTACATCCTCAAAAGCCCCATGCGCCGCATCCATAAAATCAAGACCAAACAGCCCGTGAAGGAAACCATCTCGGACGAAGCTATTGAACGCCTGCGGGATAACTGCAAGTGTGCGCGCGACCTTGCTATGATTGATTTGTTGTATTCCACTGGCATTCGTGTGGGAGAGCTGGTGAATCTGAACATTTCAGAAATCGACTTTGAAGCCCGCGAGTGTGTAGTGTTCGGCAAAGGCGACAAGGAACGCCGGGTTTATTTTGATGCCAAGGCAAAGCTGCATTTACAGGACTATCTGCGCTCCCGCACCGATGCAAACCCGGCGTTGTTTGTAACACTGGACGCACCCTTTGACCGTTTGAAGATCAGCGGCGTGGAGATCCGTCTGCGGGAGTTGGGCCGCGAGCTGAATCTGGACAAGATCCACCCGCATAAGTTCCGCCGCACCATGGCTACCCGTGCCATCGACAAGGGAATGCCCATTGAGCAGGTGCAGAAAATCCTCGGTCATTCGCAGATCGGCACCACCATGCAGTATGCAATCGTGAATCAGAACAACGTCAAAACCTCCCACCAGAAGTTTATTGCCTGAAAAGGCAACTTCTAATTTGTGGGAGAAACAGATGGCAAAACTGGGAGACATTTGCTTTCAAATTACCGATGGGAGCCATAATCCGCCTGCCGGAATTGAAAACAGCAAACATTTAATGCTTAGCTCCAAAAATATCAACGATGATGAAATAACTACAACGGCTCCACGATTTTTAACAGATGAACAATTTGACATCGAAAACAAGCGGACGAATGTGCTCTCTGGTGACTTGCTCATGACGATTGTGGGGACTGTTGGACGAGTAGCGGTTGTTCCAGAAATGTTAGCAGGTATTTGTCTGCAACGGAGTGTTGCGGTTATAAACAAACCCAACAATAATAAACAATCGATATTTAATGTACCAGCTTCAGAGTATGCGAAAATTTTTGGAGTCTGAGGCTCGTGGCGTAGCACAAAAGGGCATTTACCTGAAACAAGTAGGTGACCTTTCTGTTATTACGCCGCCTTTGGACGAACAATACCGAGTAGTTGATACTTTGGATCATATTTCTGGTCTTATTCACATTTATCAGCAGCAGCTCACCAAGCTGGACGAGCTTATCAAAGCTCGATTTGTGGAGATGTTTGGTGACCCGATTTCTAATCCTTTCGGTTTTAAAGTGAAAACATTGCAAAAGATGATAGATGATGGAACTATTATGTATCATTTAGACGGAAATCATGGTAGCGACTATCCTCGTAATGAAGAATTTGTAGAATGTGGAGTGCCATATATTAGCGCTAACTGCATTGTGCATAATGATGTGAATTTGAAGTTAGCGAAGCATCTTACCGAGGAAAGAGCATCTAAACTGCGAAAGGGAATTGCTCAAAATGGCGATGTACTATTTGCACATAATGCAACGGTTGGCCCAGTAGCTATTTTATATACTGACGATGAAAAGGTGATTTTGGGAACGTCATTGACAGCGTATAGATGTGATAAGGAACGCATGGTTCCCGATTATCTAAAAGCCTATATGCAAAGTGAAGGCTTTGTATGTCAGTATACAAAGGATATGAAGCAGACGACACGAAATCAGGTTCCAATCACCGCACAACGAAAATTCCTATTTGTTATACCTCCTCTTTCCCTCCAAAACCAGTTTGCCGCCTTTGCAGCCGAGGTAGACAAATCAAAATTGTTCGCAGAACTTTTTGCGCAAAACGCTTGCATTTTGGCTGAAAATCGTTCAAAATAGAAGCCGGGAGGTGTGAGAATTGACCAACTTTGACTTTTTGAAAGATGACCCGCAATTTTCCGGCTTTGCGGATGCCGCGATTGCTGCGGAGAGGATTCTGCCCATTGATGCGGCCACCGCTGTGCTGGACTGCCGCCGCGCCATGGAGTTTGCAGTCAAATGGATGTATTCGGTGGACAGCTCCCTCGTCAAGCCGTGGGATGATAAGCTCATCAGCCTGATGAGCACAGAAGAATTTCACGACATTGTAGACGATGATTTGTGGCGGCGGATGGATTTTATTCGCAAGCGCGGCAATGATGCCGCCCACGGAAGCCGCAGCATCAGCCGGGAACAGGCGGAACTTTGCCTCGAAAACCTGTTTCTGTTCCTTGATTTCGTGGCGTACTGCTACGGAACAAGCTATCAGGAAAAAGAAATTTGACGCTTCCCTGCTCACACAACAGCCTGCTGCACCCGTTGCACAGCCTGCCCTGCCGGATGTGGACTTGGATACACTCATCAAGGAAAATGCCGAGCTCAAGGCGCAGCTGACCGCCCGCCGTGAAACACAGCAGCCCACCTATGTACCCAAGCCGCTGGAACTTTCGGAGTACAAGACCCGGAAACTGTATATTGACTCCATGCTAACCGATGCCGGGTGGGTCGAGGGCAAAAACTGGGTCAACGAGGTCCCTCTGCCCGGGATGCCCAACAAGAGCGGCACCGGCTATGCAGATTATGTCCTGTACGGCGATGATGGCCGTGCGCTGGCTGTGATCGAAGCAAAGCGCACCTGTAAGGATGTTGCAGTAGGCCGTCAGCAGGCAAAGCTGTATGCAGATATTCTCGAAAAGCAGTTTGGTCGCCGCCCGGTGGTATTCCTGACCAACGGTTTCGATACCCGCATTGTAGACAATATCTATCCCGAGCGCAAGGTCGCTTCCATTTACTCCAAGCGCGACCTTGAAAAATGGTTCAATCTGCAAGCCATGCGCACCAGCCTTGCCAATGTGGATGTAAACAAAAACATTGCCGGACGGTACTATCAGGAGGGGGCCATCAAGGCTGTCTGCGACAGTTTTGGCCGCAAGAACCGCCGGAAAGCCCTGCTCGTCATGGCAACCGGCTCCGGCAAGACCCGTACCGTCATTGCACTGGTGGATGTATTATTGCAGCATGGCTGGGTCAAGAACGTGCTGTTTCTGGCTGACCGCAACAGCCTTGTAACCCAGGCAAAGCGCAGCTTTGTCAACCTCCTGCCGGAGCTTTCCGTAACGAATCTCTGCGAGGACAAAGACAACTTTACGGCACACTGCGTGTTCTCAACCTATCAGACCATGATGAACTGCATTGATTCCGTTCACGATGCAGAGGGCAAGCTGTTCACCTGTGGCCACTTTGATATGATCATCTGCGATGAAGCACACCGTTCCATCTACAATAAATACCGCGACATCTTCCATTATTTCGATGCACCGCTGGTTGGCCTGACCGCCACACCCAAGGATGAGATCGACAAAAACACCTACGAGATCTTTGACCTCGAAAACGGTGTGCCCACCTATGGTTATGAGCTGGCGCAGGCCGTCAAGGATGGCTTTCTGGTTGACTTCCTCTCGGTGGAGAGCGAAGTAAAGTTCATGAAGAAAGGCATCACCTACGATGAACTTTCGGACGAAGAACGGGAAGCCTACGAAAACACCTTTGAGGATGAAAACGGCAACCTGCCGGCCAGCATTGATGCATCTGCTCTGAACAGCTGGCTGTTCAACAAGGACACCATTCGGCAGGTCTTGAATGTCGTGATGCAGAACGCCTTGAAAATCGACTACGGCAGCAAAATTGGAAAAACGATTATTTTTGCCAAGAGCCACGACCACGCAGAAGAAATCCTCAAAGTGTTCAATCAGGAATATCCGCACATGAACGGCTATGCCATGGTGATCGACAATCGGCTTAGTTATGCGCAGAGTGCCATTGACGAATTTTCTGACCCGAAGAAATTGCCGCAGATTGCCATCTCGGTGGATATGCTGGACACCGGCATCGATGTGCCGGAGGTTCTGAATCTGGTCTTTTTCAAAAAAGGTTCTGAGCAAGGCAAAATTCTGGCAGATGATCGGTCGCGGAACCCGCCTGTGTCCGGGCTTCTGGATGGTGAGGACAAGAAGAAGTTTTACATTTTTGACTTCTGCGGGAATTTTGAGTTCTTCCGCATGAACAAAGGAAATGCTACCCCGAATATGATTGCCGTTCAGGGTGCGATTTTCGGTTTGCAGTTTGAAATCGCGTATAAATTGCAGGATATGCAGTTCCAAACGGAAGAACTGAAAGCGTTCCGGACTTCACTGGTGGAGCACATGGTCAGTCAGGTGCAAAAGCTGAATCGTGACAATTTTGCGGTCAAACAGCATTTGAAATATGTTGAGTTGTATGCGGATAAAAATAGTTACAATGCGCTGACCTATGCAGATACCTTGATTGCCCGGGAAGAACTTGCCCCCTTGATCGAACCGGAACCGGATGACCCGAAAGCACTGCGTTTTGATGCTCTGCTGTACGGCATCGAATTGGCATACCTTGCCGGGAAGCTCTACACTCGTGGCCGCAGCGAGCTGCTGAAAAAAGCGAAAGCGGTTGCGAGCGTGTCCAATATTCCAGAGATTGATCAAAAACGCGCGTTGCTCGAAAAAATTATCCAGACCGACTATATCAAAACTGCCGATGTGAACGAGTTTGAGCACATCCGAAAAGAGTTGCGTGACCTGATCAAGTACATCCCCATCGAGCGGGTACGGTACACCACAGATTTCTCTGACGAAATTCTTTCGACAGAATGGAAAGAAGCCGAGCTGGAAAACGATGATCTGAAAAATTACAAGGCAAAAGCTGAGTACTATGTACGGCAGCATCAGGATAATGCAGCCATCGCCAAGCTGAAAGGCAACATCCCGCTCACTGCCGAGGATGTCAAGGAACTCGAAAAAATTCTTTGGAGTGAGGTTGGCACAAAAGAGGACTATGAAGCCGAATATGGCACAAAGCCTTTGGGAGAATTCGTGCGGGAAATCGTTGGTCTTGATATGGCTGCGGCGAAAGCTGCATTTTCGCAATATCTGGATGGTGCTAACCTCGACAGCCGACAGATTTACTTTGTCAACCAGATTGTCGAGTACATCGTACATAATGGTACGATGAAGGACCTCTCTGTTTTGCAGGAACCACCTTTTACAGACCAGGGAAGCATCGTAGAGGTCTTTACAGATTTGAGTGTATGGCTTGGTATTCGCAAGACCATTGAACAGGTCAACGCCAACGCAATCGCAGCGTAATAGAATATCTTCTAAAACGGTAAAGTGGATTTTATCCGCTTTGCCGTTTTTCTTTTTGTCTAAAATTGTGAAATTTTCAAAACTGTATTCCAAAACGGTCCTGCGGATTCCTATTAGTGTAGAGGCTTTCAAAATCTTTTGTAAAACGGCTTTCCGCTAGTTCTATAAGTGGATAATGAACAAAATCTATATTCTAAAATTAGGCAGTTCAACAAAATTTGAAAATCTGTATGCCAAACACCCATTTTAGAATGTTATAGGTATAGGAGGTTGTTTGAAAAAGTGAAAATTTTCAGAATTTTCATAAGCCCCCGTTTAAAAACACCCCTTTAAGTTTGTATAAGGTGTGGGAACTACTTTCAAAAGCAGTCTTACTCGCATTTTTGAAAGCCCTCAACTTCTTACAAAATCACAGTGCACCTTGAAAACCACATGATCGGCTGCAAGTCAATATGCTTTTTCGGGGAAGTGCCGCCACGACACGAGCGCACCAAGAAAAAGCCATACGCCGGAGGAAATCGGGCAGGAACCGCTTGCAGGCAGACCGACACCGAGGAAGAACCGGGCAAGCTGGCAGAGAGGACTTCACAAGTCTTGTCTGTCAGGTTGTTCGGCGCAAGAGTGCAGAGAGCGCAGCTCTTTGCGCGGGTCAAGGGCGGCAGTCTTGCCCAGTGGATGTGATGCCCTGCGTCATATCCTACTGGGTATTATCTGGCGCATAGCAGGCGGCAGATTTGCAGCTTCGCTGCACCGCGTTGCCTCTACCCCGCGCACAGCGTTCTCTGCGTGACCCCAGAAAGGAGAGATGGTCGCTGAAACTGACCCGACACAATGGCCGCGCCGGAAAGCACGGCACTTATAACCCAAAGCACAATGACCGCAGTTTTGAAATTGCCAACAGCGAGCATATCGACCCGGAACGTGTCCAGCAAAACATCTATTGGGATTGCTACAACGGCATCCGCTCTGCTCTGCAGCCCAAGAGTGAGGAAAGTCTGGCTGACACTTTTGAAGAAGTTGAAAAGCTCTACTACAAACTGCATTACACCAACTTCACCGAAAAGCAGAATGAGCGCAACGCCAAAATCCGGCACACGGAACGAAACCGTTCTCCCGAAGATTTGCTTACCAGCAAGAAAACCTGCCCCGAAGAAAGCATCTATCAGCTTGGAACGCTGGAGAGCCACGCTTCGCCCAAAGAGCTTTTTCAAATCGCCACAGAATTTATGGATGAGTTCCATGAGCGTTTCGGCAAACACGTTCACATTCTGGATTGGGCCTTGCATCTGGATGAAGGTACGCCGCACATCCACGAACGCCATGTGTTTGACTGTGAAAATAAGTATGGAGAGATTGCTCCGCAGCAGGAAAAGGCATTGGAAGCACTGGGTTTTGAACTGCCAAAACCAGACAAGCCCCTTTGGTCGCTACAACAATCGTAAGATCACATTTGATGCAGCCTGCCGCACGATGCTATTCGAGATTGCCAAACGCCACGGCTTGAACTGGACGAAGTGCCGGAATACGGCGGACGGGCTTATCTGGAAAAGCGGGACTATATCATGGCAAAGCAAAAAGAACAACTTGCTCAACAGGAAAAAGCCGTACAGAAACAGACCGCTCAGCTTGAAAATTTGAAACAAGAGAATGAGAAAGCACAGCATCAGCAGGTTCGCCGTACAACCTATCAGTCCCTAGCACTTCTGAGCAACGATAAAAAAATTCAAAAGCAGGAAAAACAGTTAAGTGAACTTTCTCAGAAGATTGAAGATACCGAGAACTTGTTGGATGAGATTTCTGCGGTTGCCTACGACAAAGCTGTGGCTGTTGTTTCAGAAAACGCTGTGAACGATGCTTTGAAAGCAAGCACAGAACAGGTCGATATATATTTGGACTGGCTGAAAGAGCCGGGGCGAACGGCAAGCAAGGAAACATTGGACTACACCACATATCAAATCACAACGCTGCGGAAAAATATTATTGCAGCAGTAAACAGGATTACCGCAAGATTGAAAACTGTCCTTATAAAGCCGGAAATCAAAAAGCCTGCCATCGAGCAAATCAAAGAAAATACTCGTCCGTCTGTTCTACAAAAGCTGCATCAGAGGCAGGAAGAAATCAATCAGCGTGAGCAGACATGCACCAAACCGAAGAAGCGCAGTCATGGCATGGAACTGTAAAGGAGGAAAATCTTCAAGAACAACAATTTATTTGAAGTCGTAAAGCTGAATATTACCGCCCGACAAGCCGCAGAAGCCTATGGTTTTCGTCCAAACCGCAGCAGCATGATTTGCTGTCCATTCCATGCAGACCGTAATCCCAGCATGAAAGTGGACTCTCGGTTTCACTGCTTTGGCTGTGGAGCGGATGGTGATGTGATAGACTTCACCGCAAAACTGTTTCAACTGTCCCTGCTACAAGCGGCTGAAAAGCTGGCTACAGATTTTGGGCTTTCTGCAACAGGCAATTCTCCACGATTCCTCTGCAAACCCGTGGAAAAGCCACTAAGCCCGAAAGAACAACTTTACAAAATCTTGTGCAGCTATCGTTCTCTGCTAGTAAATTGGCGCATGGCCTATGCACCCAAAAATCCAGAAGTATCCCTGCATCCTTGTTTTGTAGCAAGTCTACACTATGCAGACCGTGTGCAATATCTGCTGGATATTCTTTTGCAGGAAAGTCCAAATGAAAAGCAACAACTATTGAACGGAAAGGAAGTGACCGCCCTTGGAGAAGCAATCGAACGATGCAAAGAAACCGAAGAAGCAGCATAACACACCTGCTCGGAACTGGGTGGGTGACAACGATCATCGAACCGCTGTTTGCAGACTACTTTTTGAGCCTGCACCCCATGCGCTGCTTTCAAGGCAGATTGTTCACGGTGGATGGCATGATCGAGGATGAAGCCCCATTGAAAAAGGAAATCTATGAGCAAGTCCGCTATTACGCTACCACCAGCATAGCACGACGTATTGAACATATCATGCAGGCCATCAAGCTGGCCTGTGCATCCGAACCACCGGAGATTCAAACAGACCGCATCCATGTCCGAAACGGCACATACTTTGTGGACGGTCACTTTACCCCTGAAAAAGAATACTGCATGAACCGACTGCCCATCGCCTATGTGCCAGAAGCACCAGCACCGACACGCTGGCTGCAATTCTTGAACGAACTGCTATACGAAGAAGATATTCCGGCCTTACAAGAATACATTGGCTATTGCCTGCTGCCTGTTACCAAAGCGCAGAAAATGCTGCTGATGGTCGGCAAGGGCGGTGAGGGAAAATCCAGAATCGGGCTGATCCTGCGAGAATTGTTCGGCAGCAGTATGTACACAGGCAGTCTGCAAAAAGTGGAAACCAATCGTTTTGCCCGTGCAGACTTGGAGTACAAGCTGCTTTTGGTGGACGATGACATGAAAACTGAGGCCCTGCCGCAGACCAACAACATCAAGACCCTTGTTACACTGGAAGATAAAATCGACATTGAGCGCAAGGGTCAGCAGAGTGTGCAGGGTACGCTGTATGTGCGGTTTGCCTGCTTCGGGAATGGCAGCTTACACGCACTCTATGACAAGTCCAACGGTTTCTATCGCCGCCAGCTGTTGCTCACCACTAAGGAAAAACCTGTTGGCCGGGTGGATGATCCTTTCCTCATTGACAAGATGCGGGGTGAAAAAGAGGGTATCCTGCTTTGGGCATTGGAGGGGCTGCATCGGCTGATTCGGAACAACTATCAGTTTACCATCAGCGAACGCACTGCGGCAAATCTGAAAGAAGCAATGGAGCAGGGCAATAATATCCTGGGCTTTCTCAAATCCGAGGGTTACTTTGAAATTCGGCAGGGGACCAAGTGCAAGTCTACCGATTTCTATAAGGTCTATGAACGCTGGTGTCTGGACAATCTGGAAAAGCCACTGGCGGCTTCTACCTTTATCCATCACCTGAAAGATAATCAAAAAAGTCTGGGCATCGTCTATGATGATAAGTGCATTGGCACAAATCGGGGCTTTCACAATGTAGACGTTGACCTGTTTTTACCCGTTGATGTTCCCAGTCCGTGGGATTAAAAAATAGAATCAACTTGAAAAAGCCCTGCTCAGCCTGCTCACAGTGTGCAATAGGCGCAGGATGAGCAGAGTGAGCAGGTGATTTTGAATTTATATCAAAAATAAAACATGGAGGTTTTGCCTATGAACAAATCTCGGCCTGTTGCGACCGAAACTGTGAAATCCTTGGATTATACGAAAAATATCTTGCAGACCATTCCGAATAACGATACAATGGAAGTGGTCACTCAAACCAATGCCGTCAAGTCTCCGACTGACAGCCTGAAAGCCACAACACTGGTGTACACGGTGGAGGAAATTGCGCAGATGCTGTCCATCAGCCTGCGCTCTGCTTACAACCTGTGCAACAGCACCACCGAATTCCGTGTCCTGCGGGTCGGCGGAAGCATCCGCATCCCGAAAGGCGGCTTCGATGCGTGGCTCCGGGCAGCTTGAAAAAGGAGATAACGTATGGCATATATTACGAAACGCGGCAGCTCCTATGGCGTCCGCTATACTTACCAAGACGAGCAGGGTAAAAACTGCAACAAATGGGAAAGTTTTTCCACGAAAGAGGAGGCAATAAACCGCAAAAAACAAATCGAACATGAACTGGCAAACGGAACGTTTCTGATTCCGTCCACCATCACCGTCAAAGAGTTTTTGATGGAGTGGCTTCCCAAACAGTGCAACAAGCACAAGTGGGCACCGCAGACCTATCAATCCAATCTGGGAACGGTCCAGAACCTCATTATTCCGTACATCGGCGATATGCAGATGCAAAAGCTCAAGCCTTACCATCTGGAAGACCTGTATTCTACCCTCAGCAAAACGCCTTGTGGCCAATATCTTGAGGGCAAAAAGCAGGTGCTTTCGGAAAAACAGCAGCAGCGGCTTCTCTCTGGAACAACCATCCACGAGGTGCACCGCCTGCTGCGGACAGCGTTCCAGTATGCGGTGGAGTGGGGCATCCTCATCAAAAGCCCCGTTCCGGTGGACAGCCCCAAGAAATCGATTCAGGAGCGCGCCATCTGGGACGCGGACGAGATGTGGGCCGCACTTGCCAGCATGGAGGACCCGATTCTGCATCTGGCAGTCCATCTTACGCTGGTGGGTGCACTGCGTGAGGGCGAAGTCGCTGGTCTGACCCCGGAAGACCTTGATTTTGAGGGAGCAGACGGCACCGGCACATTCCGCATCAACAAGTGTATGCAGCGTGTCCAAAAGGCATCGCTGGCAAAAACGGGCAAGGGCTGCATCTTGCAGGAGTTTGAGGATAAGCGCGAGGGCAGCACCACAACGCTGGTGCTCAAAAAGACTAAAACAGCATCTTCCAACCGAACCATCTTCATGACGACAGTGTTGAAAGAAGAACTGAAACACTGGCTAAAGCGTTTGGAAATGGACGAAGCCGTTGAGCCGGAACGCTATCGCAACAGCGGAATGCTCCTGCGTCTGCCCAACGGTCTGGCGGTAGAGCCGATCCTCATCCGCAAGAAGTTCATCAAGTGGCAGGACGAGCACCCGGAGTTCACTCGCATCGTGTTTCACGGCCTGCGGCATTCCAGTGCCACCTACCAGCTGATGATCTCCGGCGGCGATGTGAAAGCGGTGCAAGGCACAACGGGCCACGCCAGTGCCAATCTGCTGGTCAACACCTATGCGCACATCCAGCAGGATTCCCGCAAAAAGCTGGGTAAAAAGTTCGAGAAAGGCTTCTACAAGTCGGGAACAACACCTGTGCAGGCTGCCCCGGTTGAAGCAGAACCGACCATCTCCGTGTCGGCACTGCTGGAGCTTCTGAAGGACGCAGACCCCTCTATAAAAGCGCAGCTTCGCCTTGCTCTGCTGACCTGAATTGCAAAAAATAGCACGAATTGCAGAGTAATTCACAGACTTACTCTATCTGACACGAAAAATGCGGACCGTGCAAAAACCGTGCAGAGACCGTGCAAACGGCGTACAAAAAGAAAATCCCACGAGGAATCTTACGATTCCTCGTGGGATTTTGGTGCGCTCGAGGGAACTCGAATCCCTGGCCCTCTGATTAAAAGTCAGATGCTCTACCGGCTGAGCTACGAGCGCATATTCTGCGGCAAAACAATACCGCCGAATAATATTACCACAATTGGCTGCAAAAAGCAAGAGCGACACCTAAAAAAGCGGAAATTTCAGTTTTATACAACAAAATTACTCAAAAAACCTTTGCGCCCGGCGCTGCAGCAACTCCACCAGCAGGCCGGTATAGATGCTGACCATCGAGGGCGTCTCGCCCAGATCCATGGCCTTGCGCTGGGGCAGGTCGGCTAAGCGTCCCTTGTACAGGCACTTCAGCTGGGGCAGCAGGGTGTAGTCGTTGGGGTGCATCAGGGTGCTGTCCTTGGGCAGCGCCAAAGCGCCGCTTTGCTCCAGCACCTCGCTGACAAACTGGGAGCAGAAATAATGCCGGCGGCGCTGCCAGCGGATATGCAGTGCGCACAGGATCAGCCCCAGAATATTAAAGCTGTACTCCTCGCTGTGGCGCATGAACTCCTCGGCGCGGTGCAGGGCGTGGGAATAGGCCTCATCGGACACCTCCAGCGCGTACAGCGCACAGGGGGCGTTGTCCCGCAGACGGAAAACGCCCCTGTTCAGATATTCTTTGCTGGGGCCTGCGGGGAACATGGTGTAGCCGTTTTTGCGGGTGGAGCTGTACAGGCAACTCAGCTCTGCATCAAACGCCATGGAGGCGTGGGTATAGCTGGCACCGGTGGCGGCATAGACCAGTTTGGACAGCAGCGTGCCGGAGCGGGTGAGCAGAATGTAGATGGTTTTCATGGCAGTTCCTTTATATGTGGGCCGCCGCAGCGGGCGGAAAAGTGCTTCTGTTTAAAATAAGTATAGCACAACGAAAGTCCTTTCGCCAGAAAAACGTTTGAGCCAACGCAAAAATTACACAATAAGACAAAGGCAGCAGCAAATCGGGGATAAAAATGCGCAAAGCGTCCTGTTTTTAATGTATCCCTGCTTGTCAAACTTTTATCAAAATGTCGGTTTTCTCCCGTCCCGCCTTATTTTTCACAGTCTGCGTCCCTGCCGGGCTTCGTGAATTTACTTAATGTGGGAAAGCTTGTTTATGAAATTTGTTTCTTTTTTTGCAAACAGAACCTTCCATTTATTGCTTTTGAAAAAAAGCTTTTGTGTATAATGATAGACAGGAGAATTTGCATTGCATCGTTCTGTGCTGTCTCCCCCTTATGCGGTGTCCGTACCATAAATGGCGCTGCATCTCCTACACAGAGTTATGTAAGGATCAAACGAAAGTAGAGGTACGCAAATATGGCAAAGTTGGATCTTACCAAGTATGGCATCACCGGCACGACTGAAGTCGTGCACAACCCCCTCCTACGAGCAGCTGTTCGCTGAGGAGACCAAGCCCGGCCTGGAAGGCTATGAAAAGGGCCACGTCAGCGAGCTCGGCGCTGTGAACGTGATGACCGGCATCTACACCGGCCGTTCCCCCAAAGACAAGTTCATCGTCATGGACGAGAACTCCAAGGACACCGTGTGGTGGACCAGCGACGAGTACAAGAACGACAACCACCCCGCTTCTCAGGAGGCTTGGAAGGCTGTCAAGGAGATCGCTCAGAAGGAGCTGTCCAACAAGCGCCTGTACGTCGTGGATGCTTTCTGCGGCGCCAACAAGGATACCCGCATGGCAGTGCGTTTCATCGTGGAAGTGGCCTGGCAGGCACACTTCGTTACCAATATGTTCATCCGTCCCACCGCTGAGGAGCTGGAGAACTTCGAGCCTGATTTCGTTGTTTACAACGCTTCCAAGGCTAAGGTCGAGAACTACAAGGAGCTGGGCCTGAACTCCGAGACTGCTGTGCTGTTCAACATCACCAGCAAGGAGCAGGTCATCGTCAACACCTGGTACGGCGGCGAGATGAAGAAGGGTATGTTCTCCATGATGAACTACTTCCTGCCGCTGAAGGGCATTGCTTCCATGCACTGCTCTGCCAACACCGACAAGAACGGCGAGAACACCGCCATCTTCTTCGGTCTGTCCGGCACCGGCAAGACCACCCTGTCCACCGATCCCAAGCGTCTGCTGATCGGCGATGACGAGCACGGCTGGGACGACAACGGCGTGTTCAACTTCGAGGGTGGCTGCTACGCTAAGGTCATCAACTTGGATAAGGAGTCCGAGCCCGATATCTACAACGCCATCAAGCGCAACGCTCTGCTGGAGAACGTCACTCTGGATGCCGAGGGCCACATCGACTTCGCTGACAAGTCTGTCACCGAGAACACCCGTGTGTCCTACCCCATCAACCACATCCAGAACATCGTGCGTCCCGTTTCTTCTGCTCCCGCAGCAAAGAACGTGATCTTCCTGTCTGCTGACGCCTTCGGCGTTCTGCCCCCGGTCTCCATCCTGACCCCGGAGCAGACCCAGTACTACTTCCTGTCCGGCTTTACCGCAAAGCTGGCAGGCACCGAGCGCGGCATCACCGAGCCCACCCCCACCTTCTCCGCTTGCTTCGGTCAGGCCTTTCTGGAGCTGCACCCCACCAAGTACGCTGAGGAGCTGGTCAAGAAGATGAAGGCCAGCGGCGCAAAGGCTTATCTGGTCAACACCGGCTGGAACGGCACCGGCAAGCGCATCTCCATCAAGGATACCCGCGGCATCATCGACGCGATCCTGAGCGGTGCCATTAACGAGGCTCCCACCAAGAAGATCCCCTACTTCGACTTTGAGGTTCCCACCGCTCTGCCCGGTTGACCCCGCCATCCTCGATCCCCGCGACACCTACGCAGATGCCGCTCAGTGGGAAGAGAAGGCAAAGGATCTGGCTGGCCGCTTCGTGAAGAACTTCGCTAAGTACGAGGGCAACGAGCACGGCAAGGCTCTGGTCTCCGCAGGCCCCCAGCTGTAAGCTGAACCCCGCATTTTTCTTCTGAACTCCATATAAAATAAGCGCCCGCCCCGTGGTTCTGCTCGAACCATAGGGCGGGCGCTTTGCTGTTACGGAATAATTTAGCCCAGCAGCTCCAGCACGCCGGCCTTGGGGCGGGCGCCCACGGCCTGACGCACCAGCTTGCCCTGCTCGAACACCAGCAGGGTGGGGATGCTCATTACCCCGAACTGCGCCGCCAAGTCCGGCTGCTCGTCCACGTTCACCTTGCCCACCTTTACATCGGTGCGCTCCTCGGCCACCTCGTCCACCACAGGGCTCAGCATCCGGCAGGGGCCGCACCAGCTGGCCCAGAAGTCCAGCAGAACGGGCTTTTCGCTGTGGAGCACTTCCTGTGCAAAGTTTTCCTTGGTAATGTTGATGACTGCCATATTTTTTCCCTCCTGAATGGGTGTTGTGTTTTACTGACACCATCAGTATACCCCATACGCAGCCCGCTTTTCCGTGACCGGGTCACGCAGGCGCAAAAACAGCCGCTCCGGGCGCACCCGGAGCGGCTGTTTTTGAAGGAGGTAACGAGGTAAATGAATAAGGATATCTCCCAACGCTTATCCCAAGGTGCAGGCCCCGGACAGGCGCTCAGGCAAAGAAGGAAATAACGAGTGCTACCAGGAAGCCCACGCCGCCGACCAGCGTTTCCATGATGGTCCAGGTCTTGAGGGTGGTCTTTTCGTCCATACCCACAAGGCTCTTCACCAGCCAGAAGCCGGAGTCGTTGAAGTGGGAGCAGACGGTGGAACCGCCTGCAATGGCAGCGGTGACACAGGCCAGGTACAGCGGGCTCAGCGCGCTGAGGCCGGGCATGGCGGAGATGATGCCTGCTGCCATGGTCATAGCCACGGTAGAGGAACCAACGGAGATGCGCACCAGAGCAGCCACGATGAAGGCCACCAGAACCAGCGGCAGGCTGGCGTTTGCCACGGCGTTGCCGATGACATCGCCCAGACCGGAGTTCTGCAGCATGTAGCGCAGCACGCCGCCGCAGGCAGTGACCAGCAGGATCATGCCGGTGGGCTCAAGGGACTTGGTCATGATTTTTTCCAGCTGGGCATTGGTATAGCCGTGGCGGGTGCCCAGCAGGTACATAGCAGCGATGGTAGCCAGCAGCAGCGCCATGAAGGGCTCGCCGAGGAAGGCCAGAACAGGCTGGATGCCTGCCAGTGCGGGCACTACCTTTGCCACGGAGTTTGCGATGATGAGCACCAGCGGGATCAGGATGATGCCCACGATGGTGCCGAACTTGGGCAGCTTGCTCTCGTCGATGTCTGCCTGCTGTGCAACGTGCTCGGGCACCTCGATCATATACTTCTTGCCGCAGATGCAGCCCCAGATGGGACCGGCGGCGATCATGGCGAAGATGCCGCAGAAGATGCCGATGAGAATGACCCAGCCCAGATCAACGCCCAGCATGCTGGCCACCAGAACGGGGCCCGGCGTGGGAGGAATGAAGGCGTGGCCGACAGCCAGACCGGCCAGCAGAGGGATGACATAGTACAGGACCGAGCGCTTGGTGCGCTTTGCCAGAGAGAAGGCCAGCGGGATCAGGATGATCAGACCGGCATCAAAGAACACCGGCATGGCCACCACCAGACCTGTGATACCCAGCGCCCATGCGGCTTTTTCGTCGCCGAACTTGCGCACCATGGTCACAGCCAGCGTCTGTGCGCCGCCGGATTCTTCCAGAATGGCGCCGAACATGGAGCCCAGACCCACCAGAAGGGCGATGCCCTTCAAGGTGTTGCCGATGCCCTCATTCACCGAGCCGATGATGTCGGACAGGGGCATACCGGCCATCAGGCCGATGCCCACCGCACCGATCAGGATGGAGATCATGGCGTGTACCTTGAACTTGATAATGAGAACGAGCAATAGGATCAGGCCTGCCACGGCAGCAAAAACCAGCCGTGCCGCATCGGGCGTTGCAACTGCTGTCATAGAAATTTCCTCCGTTTCGTGATTTTTGGTTACACTTATCCAAGCCGTCCGGAAAAACCCGCCGGGCGGTTTACTTTTTGTTATTTATGCGGAGCGGTTTACTCCATGTATGCGCCCTTCATGGGGCTGACGGCGTGCTGAGAGTAGAGCTTCAGCAGACCCTTGGTGTACTTGGGAGCCTTGGGCTTCCAGTTGGCGCGGCGCTCGGCGAGGATGGCGTCCATCTCTTCGGGGGTCTTGGGCTCGCCGTTCACGCCCACGATGGCCAGCTTGCGGTTCGGCACATCGATCTGGATCAGGTCGTCCTCTTCCACCAGAGCGATGGGGCCGCCCACAGCGGCCTCCGGGCTGACATGGCCGATGACCGGGCCGCGGCTTGCGCCGGAGAAGCGGCCGTCGGTGATGAGCGCCACGCTGGAAGCCAGCTTCGGGTCGGCGCAGATGGCTTCGCCGGTGTAGAACATCTCGGGCATACCGCTGCCGCGGGGGCCTTCGTAGCGGATGAAGATGGCGTCACCGGGCTTCACCTCACCGTGCAGCACAGCGGAGATGCACGCCTCCTCACTGTCGTAGGGCTTGGCGCGCAGGGTGGCTTCAAACATATTCTTGGGGCAGGCGGTGTGCTTGATGACGCAGCCTTCCGGGGCAAGGTTGCCCTTCAGGATGGCGATGCTGCCGTCGGTGCCCTTGGCGTTATCAAAGCTGTGGATGATGTCCTCGCGGCTGACCGGGCGGGCAAAACCGGCGGTCTTTTCCGCCAGAATGGCGTCGCAGTGCTGGTAGAAGCCGTTCTTCTTCAGCTCCTCCAGATTCTCGCCCAGCGTCTTGCCGGTGACGGTCATCACGTCCAGATGCAGCATGGACTTAATCTCCTCCATCACGCGGGGCACGCCGCCTGCGTAGTAGAAGTACTGTGCGGGCCAATCGCCGGAGGGACGGATGTTCAGCAGGTAGTGTGCGCCGCGGTGCATCCGGTCGAAGGTGTCGGCGTCGATCTCGATACCGAACTCGTGGGCGATGGCGGGCAGGTGCATGGTGGCGTTGGTGGAGCCGGAGATGGCGGCGTGCACCATGATGGCGTTCTCAAAGCTCTTCTTGGTCACGATATCCTTGGCGGTGATGCCCTTCTTGACCAGCTCCATCAGCTGCTTGCCGGCATCGTAGGCGGCTTGCTTCAGCTCCGGGGCGGTGGCGGGCATCAGGGCGGTGCCCGGAAGCATCAGACCCAGTGCCTCGGCCATGATCTGCATGGTGGAAGCAGTGCCCATAAAGGAGCAGGCACCGCAGCTGGGGCAGGCGTTGTGCTTGTAGTAATCCAGCTGGCTGTTGGGGATGACGCCGGTCTTTTCCCATGCGTCGAACTTGCCGATCTGCTCCAGCGTCAGCAGCTCGTTGATGGCGCAGGCGGGGTCGTTGACCACATACTCCTTGGGCAGGGTGTGGGCTTCCATGACGCCGCCGGTGACCACGATGGCGCTCATGTCCTTCAAACGGCCGATGCTCATGAGCATGGCGGGCACAGATTTGTCGCAGCTGGCGATGAACACGCCGCCATCGTAGACGCTGGCGTTGGCCTGTGCCTCCACCAGATTGACGATGGCGTCACGGTGGGGCAGCGAGTAGTTGATGCCGTCATGACCCTGTGCAATGCCATCACACATATCGGTGGCAAAATAGCGGGCCGCCTTGCCGCCGTTATCGTTGACCGCCTGCACGGCCTCCTTGACGAACTGATCCAGATGGGCGCTGCCGGGATGGCTGTCGCCGAAGGTGCTCTCCACCATGATCTGGGGCTTTGCAAGGTCCTCGACCTTCCAGCCCATACCCATCTTCAGCGGGTCGTTCTCGGGTGCTAAAGTGCGGACTTCCTGTGAACGCAACTCCATATTCATTACCTCCAAATACTGCTTGCTTTCGTCCTTTTTCTGCTGGACCTTTTTGTGGCTTTATTGTAAATCCGCAGACGTCTCTTTGCAAGTTGTCACGGGTATGTCCTACTTTTTGTTTGCAAAAACTCTGGGATACATCATGCACACTGCCCAAATCCGGGCGAATTTTGCCCAAAATCAGCCGTCAAAGCGGCTTTTGAGAAAAAAGAGGAGAAAAAGTCATCTGACGATTTTGAGAAGGACCCTCTCAGTCAAAGCCTTTCCGGCAGCGCCGCGCTTTCGCAGAAAGCGGCGCTGCAGTTGCCGCTTCCCTTCACGACCCCACCCGTGAAAATGCAATGCCGGAGCGTCCGCAGACGCTCCGGCATTGCTCTATAAAAAATATTTTTCCGCTGACTATGCGCAGAGCAAAGCGGAGCGCATTTTCAATCAGTTTTGTGTATCAATTGACATACGCCGCCATGCCGATGGTGCCGTCGTCGGGGTCCTCGCCATCGTAGACCTTTTTGATGTAGCTGCGGTTGAAGTTCAGGTGCATCACCATGGCGGCCTTTGCGCCGATGGGGTCGTGGTTGGCAATGGCCTCGGTGATCATGCGGTGGGTCATGATGGTCTCGTCGATGAGCTTTTTGTGGGTGACGTTCACGAACATCATCACCGCCGTGTCGATGACCGGGATCAGCTGCCCCACCACCAGATTTTTGCTGCTTTCGGCGATGCAGGTGTGGAAGGCGATGTCATCCTCGATGTAGCGGTCGCCCTCGTGGATCTTGGTCTCCACCCGCTCGCAGAGCCGCCGCAGTCGCTCGATGTCCTCCGGGGTGGCGTTCTGTGCGGCCATTTCCGCAATGCCCGGCTCCAGCAGCAGACGGACGTTTACCAGATCAAAAGCCAGCGCGTTCTTGTCCTGCACGCTGCGCAGGTTCAGCGGGTCGGAAAGCCCCTTGACCGTGGTCACCACATAGGTGCCGGAGCCCTGCCGCACCTCCACGATGCCCTTGCTGGACAGCAGCTTGACCGCTTCGCGGATGGTGCTGCGCCCCACCCGGAACTTTTCGCCCAGCGCAAACTCGTTGGGCAGCTTTGCGCCCGGCTCCAGCGCTTCGTCCAGAATATAATGGTAGATCTGGTCCTCCACCTGCTCGGCCAGCAGCTTGTTTTTCAGGTGTGAAAATTCGCTCATGGAAGCTTCCTCCGCGCCCTGCGCATCTGATGGTTTGGTTACCCGCACACGCTGCCGTCCGGGGCAAAGAACTGAACGTGCTTTTGCCACTGGGTGGGGCTGATGGTGCGGCGGTAGCAGTCGGCCAGTGCCTCTACCGCAGCCTCCGGGGCAAGGGAGGCGCAGCCCGGGCAGTCCAGCACCAGAATGCGGAACCATGCGTCAAAAAGATGCTCGGTGTAGTGGGTGTCCCATGCGCCGCAGCGGGCGTAGAAGCCCAGACGCCGCACGGCCATGGCGGCGTCCTCGGCCTTTTCCGGCATTTCGGCTTCAATAAGGATCGCTTCGGCATCGCCCTCCTGGGCGGGCAGCTGTGCCAGCAGCTGCGCCCCGATGCCGTGGGCGCGGTAGGCGGGCACTACGGCAAAATAATCCAGCTGGCTCACCCGGCAGCCCTCCGGCCGCACCATCAAAAGATAAGCCGCCAGCGTGTCGCCGTCAAACACGCCCCATGTGTGGGCGGTGCCCTCTGCTTCGCTGGTCAGGATCATGCTCAGGGGCTTCAGCTCCCCGGCGGGGAAATCCCGGCGCATCTCGTTCAGATACACCTCGGTCAGCTCAGGGCCGGTGAGCAGCCGCCATGTGAAGGTTTTGGTACACATACGATAAAGATCCCTTTCCGATGCCGCTTTGCGCAGCATCACGTTTTTTGCCTTGTCCAGTATAGCATAACGGATGTTCTGCCGAAAGTCAATCTGTGCAAACATTTTACCAGCGCCGCCGGTTTTGCCGAGGGGCTTGCATCCGGGCGCAGAATCGGGTACTATACAGGTAACAGAATTTTTCCCTCCGGCGCTGCCGGAAGGGCAAGGATAAAAAGGAGACTTGTACTATGGAATGGACCGATATCCGCCTGACCGTGGCCAAGGCTGATGCCGAAAACGCCGAAGCCGTTGCCACCCTGATCGCCGAGGACGGCATTTACATCGAGGATTACAGCGACATCGAGCAGCAGGTGGCCGAGATCGCCCATGTGGACCTGATCGAGCAGGAGCTGCTGGACAAGCCCCGGGATACCGTGATCATCCATCTGTATCTGGAGCCGGGCGCTTCTCAGGTGGAGACGCTGGCGCTCATCGCCGCCCGCATGGAAGCCGCCGGCATCCCCTACACCGTGGAGACCGAGGGCGTGGAGCAGGAGGACTGGCAGAACGGCTGGCGCAAGTATTACCACCCCCTGGAGATCGGCAAACGGCTGGCGGTGGTGCCCTCGTGGCAGCAGTACGATACCGACCGGGTAAAGCTGATCCTTGACCCCGGCCTTGCCTTCGGCACCGGCGGTCACGAGACCACCAGCCTCTGCCTTGAAGCGCTGGACGAGCAGGTGCGCGGCGGCGAGCGGGTGCTGGATATCGGCACCGGCAGCGGCATCCTTGCCATTGCCGCCCTCAAGCTGGGCGCTGCCAGCGCCGAGGGCGTGGATATCGACCCTGTGGCGGTGCGCACCGCTGGGGAGAACGCAGCGCTGAACGGCGTGCAGGATAAGCTCACCGTGCTGGTGGGCGATTTGTCCGATAAGGCCAGCGGCACCTATGATATCATCACCGCCAACATCGTGGCCAACGCCATCCTCAGCCTTGCACCCGCCGTGCCCGGCCTGATGGCCGAGGGTGCCACCTTTATTGCCAGCGGCATCATCGACAGCCGCAAGGACGAGGTGATCGCCGGGCTGGAAAAGGCCGGCCTCGCCGTGGCAGAAGTCAAGGAAAAGCGCGGCTGGGAGTGCATCGTCTGCAAAAAGGCCTGAGATTCAAATATTGTAAGAAGGAGCGCACAGTATGCCGCACCGCTACTTTACCACCGAGATCTCCGACGGTACCGCCACCCTGCGGGGTGCGGACGCCCATCACCTTGCCCGGGTGATGCGGGCAAAGCCGGGAGATACCGTCATCCTCTGCGACGGCAACGCCGTGGAGTACACCGCCACCATCACCGGCTTTGGGGAAGACAGGGTGGATTTTGCCGTAGAGCCGGGCTATCCCAGCGCCGCCGAGCCCACCGTGGAGGTGACGTTGCCGGCGGGCTATCCCAAGCAGGACAAGCTGGAACAGATCATCAAGCACGGGGTGGAGCTGGGCGCTGCCCACATCGTACCCTTCTTCAGCCGCTACTGCGTGGCTGCGCCCAAAAAAGAGGAGCAGAAGAACGAGCGCTACAACCGCATTGCGCTGGAAGCCGCCAAGCAGTGCGGCCGGGGCGTTCTGCCGGACGTAGCCCTGCCGCTGCCGAACTTTGGGGCGGTGTGCCGCAGCTTTGCCCAGTACGATCTGGTGCTGTTCTGCTACGAGTGCGGCGGCGCACCCCTGCGTCAGCTGCTGGCGGAGGCAAAGCCCGCCGATGGGCAAAAGCTGCGCCTTGCCATCGTGACCGGCGCAGAGGGCGGCTTTGCCGCCGAGGAGGCCGAAATGGCCGCGAGCGCCGGGGCAAAAACGGTGGGCCTTGGCCCCCGCATCCTCCGCTGCGAGACCGCCCCGCTGGCGGTGCTCTCCGCCGTCATGACCCTGACGGGGAATCTGGAGTAAATAAGCAATAAGAGGTTGCTGCACAGGATTTCGTGCAACAGCCTCTTATTATTTTGCGTTATATTACGTTTTGTAAAAGCATTTTCAGACATTTTCCCCTGCATCCGGGTGGGCATCGGTGTCCAGCAGAGCCTGTTTTAACTTGAGCAGGTTCTGGGGGCTTACCGAGAAGCTGCGCAGACCGAGGTGCAGGTACTGCGCCGTGTTGGCGGGGTTGCCCACGGCAAGGCCGCAGATGGTCACAGGGACGTGGTGCGCGCTGGCGGCATCCATCACCATGGTGATCAGTTTTTTCATGGCCGGACTGGCGGGGCGGTAGTAGTGCTCTGCGCTGGCAAGCTCCCGGTCGGCGGCGTGGGTGTACTGGGTCAGGTCGTTGGTGCCGATGACCAGAAAATCGCAGCCGTGGGCTATAAAGTCCTCCACGGTCAGGCAGGCGGCGGGGATGCTCAGCATCACGCCGAACTGGGTGTTTTCGTTAAAGGGCACGCCCCGCTCCCGCAGGCTCTGGCGGCAGTGCTCCACGATGCTCATGGCGGCGTCCCAGTCCTCTACATCGGTCACCATGGGGAACATCACCCGCAGCGGCCCCCGGGCGGCGGCGCGCAGCAAGGCGCAGATCTGGGTCTGGAACTGCTGGGGCTGGCGCAGGCTGTTGCGGATGCCGCGCAGGCCGAGCTTGGAGGACTGCGGCCCCTGATTGGCATCGGCCACGGTGCGGTCGGAGCCAAAGTCGAAGGTGCGCACGGTCACCGGGCAGCCGTTTGCGGCAGCCAGACAGGAGCAGTAGAAGAAATACTGCTCCTGCTCGTCCAGAATGCGCCCGGGCAGCATCATGTAGCCGCTGCGCAGCAGCCCCACGCCCTTGGCACCGGACTGCATGGCGGTGTCGATATCCTCCGGGCCGAAGCAGTTTGCCAGCAGCTCAAAGGGTTCGCCGTCCCGCGTCTCATCCGGCAGGCTGTGCAGCTGCTTCATCTCCGCGTCCTCGCGCTGGAGCTGGCAGATGCTGGCCTCCGCCTGCTGGCGGGCGACGGCGTCCGGGTCAAGGATGCAGTTGCCGTTGGTTGCGTCCAGAATGACGGTACGTCCATCGCAGTCGTCCAGAAAATCCTTGCCCACCTGCACGATGCCCGGGATGTTCATTGCCCGGGCAATGATGGCGGCATGGCTCTGGCCGCTGCCCTCGGCGGTGATGACGCCTAAGATCATGCCGGAGGGCACACTGAACAGGTCGGTGGGCATCAGCCGGTCGGCGGCAAGGATCACCGGATGATCCAGCGCCAGCCACACCCGGGGACGGTTGGTCAGGATGTTGATCACCCGGCGGGTGGCGTCCAGAATATCCACGCTGCGCAGCTGCATATAGGGGTTATCCTTCATGTTGGCAAGCTGGTCGGCGTAGCGCTGCCCCACCTGATGCATCGCCGCCGAGGCGCTGATGCCCGCATTGATGCAAAAGCGCACCTCGTTCATCATGCCCTCGTCGTCCAGCATCATGCTCTGGAACAAAAAGATGGCCTGCTCGGTGGGGGCGGCGCGCTCCGCCATGGAGTCCAGTTCATTCTGCGCCGTGTGCACGGCATTTGCCAGCAGCCGCAGTTCCCGCTCCGGGTTGAAAGGCCCGTGGCTGAAGGTCTCCACATGGTGCTCCAGACGGCTCACCTGACCCAGCACCAACCCCGGGGATGCGGATACGCCTTTATAAACCTTCATCTTCTGTCACCTCCGGCAAAGCCGATGTGGTCAAAGTGCGCCACACCAGCGCCTGTAAGAATGTATTGGGCAGCAAAGCGGCCAGCGCCGCCTGTCCGGCGGTGCTGCTGCCCGTGAACAGCGGGGCAAAGCTTTCCATACGCTCTTTGTCGCACGCCGCCAGAAACGCCTCGGCCAGCGTCCGGGTGGTGTAGAAGTGGGTGGGGTCTACCCCGGCGTCCTCGGCGGCGGCTTCCAGCGGGGCAAGCTGGGCGTCCTTCATCCGTGCCAGCAGTAAAGCAGCGTCGGCGGTAAGGGTGACAGGGTACTTCTCCCGCACCTCCTTCTGCACTGCGTCAAAGGCTGCGCGGAAAGCTTCGGCATCGGCGCTGCTGTCCGCACCGCTGTCCACCGCGTAGGCACAGCCCCGGATGCGTCCAAAGGCGCGCAGGGTGTCGTAATAGCCCAGCTCCATGTTGCGCTTGGCGGTGTCGGGGTCGAAGTGCAGGATATCGCCCAGCTCCCAGTAGCTGCGGATCATGGTGGTGGGCAGGCCGGTCAGATTGGGGCGGGTGATGCCCACGCCCTCCAGATCCACACAGACAAGCTCCTCTGCGCCCATGGTCTTGGCAAGGCCGGTGGGCATATTATCGCTGTACCCGCCGTCCAGAAACTTTACCCCGTCGATCTGCCGCGCCCGCAATGCGGGGAAGCAGGCCGCCGAAGCCATCAGGTAGTCCCGCACCTGCCCGGCAGGGATATCCTCCAGCGTCAGCTCCCGGGGGCGCAGCCCGCGCTGCTCCACCGTCACGATGCCGAACCGGATGGGCGCTGCCCGCAGCGCGTCCTCGTCCAGCACCCGCTCCACGATCTCCTCCAGCGGGGTCACATCCATGCCGCCTTCCTTTACCACCCGGCGCAAAAACTGGTGCAAGGCAGAAAGGTCGGCGTTTTCCTCCGGCAGCTCCATCACATCCCGGCTGCGGATGGTCAGCCACATATCCCGGGCGGTCTCGTACAGGTCCAGCACGAACATGGCACCGGCCGCCCACGCTGGTGCCGGTGATGATCTGCGGGTGCCAGTCCAGCTCCATCAAAGCCCGCCAGACGCCTACCTGATAGCTGCCGCGCGCACCGCCGCCTGCCAGCACCAGCGCCTTTTGCGTGGGTTCTCTGCGTTCCATATCAAGCCCTCCCGTGCACGTTCCCGGTATTTTCTAAAATTGTTATAATTATACCATACTTTCAGGTAAAATTCTCCCGAATTTTAAGAGATCATGCCTTTTTCCTGTGAAAGTTTCGTGCTATACTAACCGGAGATGAGTATAAAGGCGGCCCGGAGGGCGCACAACAGGAGGAACATATGCACTGCAAACAATGGATCTTTGATATGGACGGCACCCTGACCGACAGCATGGTGGTGGTATGGGAGGGCGCCCCGGAGGCGCTGCTGGCGCGCTTTGGCCGCACCCCGAAGGCAGACCTGCACGAGACCCTGCTGACCATGGGCATGGAGGAAGGCGCACAGTACCTCATCCGGGAGTATGCGCTGCCGCTGGACAGGAACGGCTATCTGGACGTGATGCGCGAGGTGATCGCCCAATTGTACGAGAAGGTGGAACTGAAGCCCGGCGTGCGGGACACCCTTGCCCGGCTGCGGGCCGAGGGCGCACGGATGTGCGTTTGCTCCAACACATGGAGCAGCCAGTGCCGCACCGTGCTGACCCGCCTTGGCATCGACGAATACTTTGATTTCTACATCGAGGCGCGGGGTGCTATGAGCAAGAGCAGCCCCGCCCCCTTTATGGAGGCGCTGCACCGCCTTGGCGGTACGGAGCCCGCCGGGTGCGCCGTGTGCGGGACGCGCTCTACGCTGCCCAGACCGCCCATGACGCCGGCTTCTATCTGGTGGGCATTCAGGACACCACCAGCGCCGCCGACGCCCCCCCGCTTTGCGCCGCATCTGCGACCAGTTCCTGCCGGACTGGACTGCACTGGACTGGGCGCAGGCGTAAGGTTTCACAAAACTGCCACAGTGCGGCGCTCTTGTAATCCGGGCGCCGCTGGAGTATGATAATAATAATACTCAAATTTTGTCGTCAAAAAGGAGGCCCTGCCATGACGAACCCTCTCGTCAGCATCATTGTGCCCGTGTACAACGCCCAGAAGGGGCTTTCCCGCTGTCTGGAAAGTATTTGCGGCCAGACCTATCAGGAGTTGGAGATCATCGTGCTGAATGATGGCTCTACGGATGACAGCCTTGCCATCTGTGAGCAGTTCCGGGCCAAGGACCCCCGCATCGTGGTGGTGGATAAGGAGAACGAGGGTGTTTCCCGCACGCGGAATGCCGGGCTTACCCTTGCGCAGGGCGACTATATCCAGTTTGCGGACAGTGATGACGCACTGGACCCTGATTACACCCAGAACCTTGTACAGGCCGCCTTGGAGCACAACGCCGACCTTGTGATCGCCCCGTACTGGATGGTGATCCCCTCCAACTCCAGCAAGACCGGGCACGCGCTGGAAACGCTGCAGACCTCCCTTGGCATCGAGCCGGAAGCCCCCAAGACCGAGGTGCACAAGTACGGATTTCTGCCGCAGGGCGTTTACAGCCGGGAGGACTACGCCCGCCGCCTGATGCAGCAGCCCGCCTCCTTTTACTATGGCGTGCTGTGGAACAAACTCTACCGCCGGGAGATCATTGCACAGAACCAGCTGGGCTTTGCGCCCGATGTGCACTGGGCCGAGGATCTGATCTTCAACATGGGGTATCTCGAGCACGCACAGGTGTTCGTTTCCATCCCCGAGGCCGGGTATCATTATATCCAGAACCCCAAAAGCCTCTGTCATACCCAGATCGACCTGCGCGGCATCGTAGAGAACAAGACACAGATTTTTCAGCTGTTCAAGGAGGTGTACACCCGCCTTGGGCTGTACGAGGAGCTGCAGCCCCAGATCTACAAATTCCTGTTCGCCTTTTCGGAGAGCGGGGTACCCTCGGACAGCCTGCAGGGTGCTTTGCTGGATGCAATGTCCCGGAACGATGCCTCTGTCCAGCCCGAGCCCTCCCGCAAAAAGCCCCGCCGCAAGCCCCAAAAGCACGCCCGCCGCAAAAAGCCCCGGCATAAGGAAGAATAAATCGTTAAGCAAAAAAGTCGCTGCACGAATGTGCAGCGACTTTTTTGCTTTTTACCCTACCCGGGTGCAGAAAGCCTCCCGGACGGCGGCTTCCCGCCCGCGGGGGATGGGGATGCGCGCCCCGCTGCGCATCCGTACCTCGCCGGGGGACAGCAGCTGTACTGCTTCCAGATTGACCACATAGGAGCGGTGCGGCTGCACAAAGCGGCCGTCTGCAAGCAGCGGCTGCGCCACCGCAGAAAAAGGGCACCCGCAGCGAGAGGGAGGCCACATCCTCCCCGGTGGTCAGGTGGAAGTGCACGATATGATGGGTGCATTCCAGATATTCAATTTCGGCATAGGTCAGCGCCCGCACGCCGTCGGCGGTGGTCACGGTAAGGGTGGGGCCGTATTCCGGCTCCACCGCCCGCTTGAGCAGGGCAGAAACTTCCGGCTGGTGCACCGGCTGCAGCAGATACTGCATGGCGTCCACCCGGTAGGCACTGTATGCGTGCGCCGGGGTGCGGGCCACAAAAGCCAGCGGCGCGCGGCGGCCCCGGCGGCGCAGCTCTGCCGCCGCCGTAAGCCCTTCGGGCCGGGCTACCGCCGCAAGCTCAATGAGGTACAGCTCGTACCGCAGCCCGGCGGCATCCTGCTGCAAAAGCGCCTCCGGGCTTTGCAGCTGCTCCACGATGCAGGCGTCCTCCCGCCGGGCGAAGAACTCCATGCACTGGTGCTCCAGCCTGCTGCGCAGCGCACCGTCCGGGCTGCAGATCGCAATGTGAAAGATCATGGTTTGGTTTCCTTTGCGGAAAAATCATCTTAAATCAAGCAATTCCGGGCAGACTGCGGTCTGCCCGGAATTGCATTTTTTACGGCAAGAGTCAGGACGGCAAGCGGCAGCTGACTTTTGTTCTTTTTAGCATTAGCAGCCGATGGCGGCGCACTTCTCGGCCAGCCATGCGCGCTCGTCCTCGGTCAGGCGGGGTGCCAGCTGCTCGAACACCTTGCGGTGGTAATCGTTCAGCCAAGCGACCTGCTCCTTGTCCAGCACGCCGGGCACGATGGGAGAGGTAGCGATGGGCACAAAGGTGAGGGGACGGAAGGCAAGGAAGGTACCGTACTGGTTGTCGGCCTTGTGGTAGCACTCGATCTCGTTCTCGATGCGGATGCCCACCTCGCCGGCCTCGTACACGCCGGGCTCGTCGGTGACGATCATACCCGGGCGCATCAGGGTGGTGTTGCGGCCGTTCAAAGCGTGGGGGCCCTCATGGACGTTGCCCACAAAGCTGACGCTGTGGCCGGTGCCGCAGCGGTAGTTGATGAGGTGACGCCACAGCGGCTCGCGGGCGATGGTGTCCAGCATGTGGCAGTCGCAGTAATCCAGCCAGACGGCCTTGGCGATGTCGATGTGGCACTGCAGCGTCCAGGTATAGAACAGCCGCTCGTCCTCGGTCAGCTCGCCCAGCGGATAGGTACGGGTGATGTCGGTGGTGCCGTCCAGATAGGTAGCGCCGCTGTCCACCAGCAAAAAGCCCTTGCGCTGCAGAACGGCGTGATCCTCCGGAGTGGCGTGGTAGTGCATCATGGCTGCGTTGCCGCCGTAGGCTGCAATGGTGCCAAAGCTTTCCACAAGGAACTTATCGTCTGCGCTGCGGTACTTGTGCAGGATCTCGTCCACGGTCAGCTCGGTCAGCTGTTCGCCGGAAGCCAGACGGTTCTCCAGTTCGATCTGGAACCGCACCATAGCCACGGCGTCCCGCAGATGGGACTCGCGCAGGTGTGCCAGCTCCACCTCGTTCTTCACGCCCTTCATGGCCAGCAGGGGGTCGGCGGCGTCCTTCACGGTCAGGGCGGGGTTGTTTTCCAGCACCTGATACACGGCGTAGTTCACGGTGGCGCTCTCGGCCAGAACGGTCTGCGGCTCGGTCTCGGCGGCCATCCCGTCCAGAATGCTGTCGTAGTCGGCCAGCGTTACGCCGTTGGCTTCCAGCTCTGCCTTAGCCTCCGGGGTGACCCGCGCCTGATCGATGAACAGCACCGCGCGCTCCGGGGTCACATAGCAGTAGGACATGGCATATGGGGTGCACTCGATATCCATGGCGCGCAGGTTCAGCAGCCAGGCCAGATTATCCAGCTTGCCCACCAGCTGTGCGGTGCAGCCCAGCTCCTTGAGTTTGCCGCGCAGGCGCTCCAGCTTTTCGGCAGGGGAGAAGCCTGCATACTCCTTGGGCAGGATCCATGCCGGGGTGGCAGGCCGGGCGGGGCGGCCCCTCCACCCACAGCTCGTCCTCCAAGAACAGGGTCTTGATGCTGCCGTGCTTGGGCTCCAGTTCCTTTTTCAGGCTGTTGACCAGTGCACAGTTGGCGGTCAGGCCGCACAGGCCCAGCACGCCGCTCTCAGGCAGCACCTTGCCGCAGTATTCCTCCACGGTGGGCACGCCCGGCTCACCCATCCGCATCAGCTGGATCTCGGTACCGGCGATCTCTTTCTCGGCCTGCACAAAGTAGCGGCCGTCTGCCCAGACAGCGCTCTCGGTGGTGGTGACCACAAAGTTGGAGTTCTCACCGTGGAAGCCGGAGAAGTAGGTCAGGGAGGTGTAGTGGTCGGGCAGATACTCGCTGGAATGCGGGTCGCCCACCGGGATCAGATAGACGTCCACGCCGTTTGCCTTCATAGCGGCACGCAGCGCGGCCAGACGCTCGGGAACTGTGTTCATACTCATAACAAAAGCCCTCTTTCTGTCATTTGCCGGAAAAACGTCCGGCGGCGATGGTTTGCTGCTGCTATTGTATCATTCTGCGGGAAAGAATGCAATGCGGGGGCAAAACTCCCCCAAAACGCCGTCAATTTGCAAAAAAAGTTACAATTTTTTCTTGAAAAAGGCCGGTTTCCCATTGACAGCCTTGTTATAATAGAGGTGGTATTTTTGGGTCAGCACTCTGCGGCCCTTTGCGCTAACAATTGCGAATATTGCGATAAAAAGAAAGAGGCATTTGGAACATGACTAAAATCGATATCTTCTCCGGCTTCCTTGGCGCCGGCAAAACCACTTTGATCAAAAAGCTGATCACCGAGGCCTTTGCCGGCCAGCAGGTGGTGCTGATCGAGAACGAATTCGGCGAGATCGGCATTGACGGCGGCTTCCTGAAGGAAAGCGGCATCCAGATCAACGAGCTGAACGCCGGCTGCATCTGCTGCTCTCTGGTGGGCGATTTCCGTGCCGCCCTGCAGCAGGTGGTGGAGCAGTACCACCCCGACCGCATCGTCATCGAGCCCTCCGGTGTGGGCAAGCTGAGCGATGTCACCCGCGCTGTGGAGGGTGTGGCTGAGCATCTGGATGTGAAGCTGAACAGCTTTGTCACCGTGGCCGATGTCAACAAGGTCAAGATGTATATGAAGAACTTCGGTGAGTTCTACGATGATCAGATCAGCCACGCAAGCTGCATCATCCTGAGCCGCACCCAGACCGCCAGTGAGGAGAAGATCGCCGCTGCGGTCGCCATGCTGCGCGAGAAGAACCCCACCGCTACCATCGTGACCACCGCATGGGATCACCTGACCGGTGAGCAGATCCTGAAGGCCATGTCCACCAAGGACGACTTCAAGGCCGAGCTGATCGCCATGGCTGCCAAGGCAAACGAGGAGCACGCCCACGAGGACGAGGAAGAGGAGCACGAGCATCACCATCATCACTACGATGAGAACGGTGTGTGCAGCTGCGGCCATCATCACGACCATGACGATGATGACGACGAGGATGAGCACGAGCATCATCACCACGACCACGACGAGCACGATCATGATGACCATTGCTGCTGCGGCCATCATCATCACGACCACCACGCCGACGAAGTGTTCACCAGCTGGGGCGTGGAGACGGCCCGCAAGTTCACCAAGGCTGAGGTGGAGCACGCCCTCACCGAGCTGGATACCGGCAAGTACGGCATGATCCTGCGCAGCAAGGGCATCGTGGACGGCGGTGCCGACGGCTGGCTGGAGTTCGATTACGTCCCCGGCGAGTGGGAAGTGCGCAGCCGCAGCGCAGACGTGGGCGGCAAGCTGGTGGTCATCGGCGGCTCCAAGCTGAACGAGACCGCCATCGCCCAGCTGTTCGGCTGCTGAGAACCCCATTATTGAGAGAAGGAGCAACCATTTATTATGGCAAAAGAGATCCCGGTCTACCTGTTTGTGGGCTTTCTGGAAAGCGGCAAGACCAAGTTCATTCAGGAGACCTTTGAAGACCCCAATTTCGACTCCGGCGACAAGACCCTGCTGCTGATCTGCGAGGAGGGCGAAGAGGAGTATAACGAGAAAAAGTTCGCCTTCCCCGGCGTGACCGTGAAGGTGCTGGAGGATAAGTCTGAACTGAACCCCCAGAACCTTGCAAAGCTGGGCAAGGAAGCAGACGCAGGCCGCGTGGTCATCGAGTACAACGGCATGTGGCTGCTGCAGGATTTAGCGGATGCCCTGCCCGAGAACTGGCTGGTGTACCAGTGCATTGCCACTGCCGACGGCACCACCGCTCTGACCTACGCCCGCGACAACTCCATGCGTTCTCTGCTGCTGGACAAGATCGCCCGCAGTGAGCTGATCGTGTTCAACCGCGCCGAGGCCGTGAACAACGATGCCGCCCGTCAGGAGCTGCACAAGCTGGTGCGTCAGGCCTCCCGCAAGTGCGATATCGCCTATGAGTTCGCCGACGGCAGCGTGGCCTACGATGATATCCCCGACCCGCTGCCCTTTGATATCAACGCCGACCCCATCGACATCCCGGATGACGATTTCGGCATCTGGTACATGGACTGTCAGGACGAGCCCCAGAAGTATACCGGCAAGACGGTGCGCTTTCTGGCACAGGTCTGCCAGACCAACCGCGCGGGCAAAAACAGCTTTGTGCCCGGCCGCTTTGCCATGACCTGCTGCGTGCAGGACATCCAGTTTGTGGGCTTCCCCTGCAGCTACGATGGCTACAAGGCGCTGGAACAGCGCGCTTGGGTGAGGGTGACCGCCAAGGTGGGCTACAAGTTCCACAACATCTACCGGGGCAAGGGCCCGGTGCTGACCGCCGTGTCGGTAGAGCCTGCCGAAAAGCCCCTGGAAGAGGTCGTAACGTTCTCTTAACGTTTCTGTATTACAAGGAGGTTCTGGTATGAAAACTCTGTTCCGTATTCTTGGCACGGCTGCTGCCGTGGCCGTCACCGGCGCTGCCATCGTGGTGCTGGACAAGATCCTGAACCAGAAAGACCCGCTCCATGTGGAGGAGGTCGAGTTCCCGGAGGAAGCCGAAAAGGACGCCGAGGAGGCCGAAAAGACCGCCGATGCCTACGCGGAAGCCGAAGCCAAGGAAGAAGCAAAGGCTGCCGATGCCGCCGCAGAAGCTGCCGAAGAAACCGCACCGGAAGCCCCTGCTGAGAACGCACCCCAGACCCAGCCGGAGACCGCCGAAGAGCGCCCTGTGTACGACCCCGAAGCCCCGAACGCCAACCCCGTAGAGGCCGGCCCCGCTGTTGCCCCCAAGGACGAGAACGGCAAGATCGACGTCACCAAGATCGCCGATGCCAACGACTTCGGCGACTGGGAAGAGCAGGGCTGCAAGGGCTGAGAAAACAGCATGATCCCCGCATAGACGCGGATATCAGCTCCCCCGAAAGGGGGAGCTTTTTTATGCTTGCAAAATGCCGCGCAGTTCACTATACTGGAAGAAAAACACCGATGGAGGGCAGCACCATGGCATATACCGATGATTGGGAAAGCTTGATGAACGGCGTGTTCGGCGCGGGCGGCAAACTGAAGTTCGGCGGCGCACAGCCGCAGCCGGAAAAGCCGCAGCCCGAAAAACCGGCGGGCAGCGGCCTGCCGGATCTGAACGCGGCGCTGCTGGAGCAGCAAAAGCAGCTGGACGAATTGCTGAAGCAGCAGAACGCCCGGCTGAAAGCGCAGGATGCTGGGGTGCAGACGGCGCTGGAGGACAGCCGCCAGATGCTGCGGGACATGGAAGCGGACGGCCTGCTGGCCAAGGGCACGGCAGACACAAAGCCGGAGCAGCTGGGCAGCTTTGAAGGCCTTGCCGCTGAGGTAAAAAAAACCGTCCTCGGGCAGGACACTTTTGTGGACAGCGTGGTGCGGGCAATGCGCCGCCCCTTTGTGCTGGGCACCGAGGGCGCAGCCGCCCGCAACGTGATCCTGCTGTGGGGCGCTCCGGGCACGGGGCGGCACTTTGCACTGGCCGAGACTGCCCGCATCATGGCAGCGCGGGGGCTTTTGCAGAGCGACCGGATGGCGGTGATAGACCTTGCACTCTACCCCGACCCCGGCGCGGAAAAGCTGTTTTTTTTGCAGGACCTTTACGCTGCCCTGCACGCCCCGGGCGAGATCGTGGTGTTCGAGCACTACGAGAGCTGCCACCCCGGCTTTCTGCGCATCCTCTCCGACCTTGCGGTCAAGGGCAGTGCGCCCTTGTCCAGCCGGTATCTGGTGAACAAAGAGGGCATTCTGGTGGAAGCCGGTACAGCGCTTGCCCCCGGCGCAGTGAGCCGCATCGACCCCTGCGGCAAGTACCTGATCTTCTTCTCCCGCAAGGGATGGGAGGCGCTGGCAGATAAATTCGGCGCGTCCTTTGTGGCGGCGGTAGGGGATGTGTGCCAGACCGCCCCCTTCACCCCGGAAGCATTGGCTGCACTGGCGGCGCAGCAGCTGAACGCGCTGGCGCAGCGGGTGCACAGCCGTCTGGGACTGACCCTTGCCGCCGGGGCAGAGGTGCGGGACTATGTGGCGGCGCAGTGCTCCAAGGAAAAGGGCGCAGAGGGGCTGGCAGATTGCTGCGAGCGCATCTTCCGGGCTCTGAGCGAGTACTGCTTACAGACCGATGCAAAACTTTCCGGCACGGTGGCGCTGACCGCCGCGCCCGAGGGGCTGCAATTTGCGCTGAACGGTGCCGCCCCGGCAGACCTGTTCAGCCTGCTTCCGACGGCCTACACCGGCGCGGTGGAGCAGATCCGCGCCGAGCTGGATGCGCTGGTGGGGCTTGCCCCGGTCAAGGAGTATGTGTTCGGTCTGGCAGACAATTTACAGGTGCAGCAGCGCCGCGCAGCGGCGGGCTTCAAGACCGCAAGCCTGTCCATGCACATGATCTTTACCGGCAACCCCGGCACCGGCAAGACCACCATTGCCCGGCTGGTGGCAAAGTACCTCAAGGCCATCGGCGCGCTGGGGGGCGGGCAGCTGGTGGAGGTGACCCGCGCCGACCTTGTGGGGCGCTACACCGGCCACACCGCCCCGCTGACCAACAGCGTCATCGAGAGCGCACTGGGGGGCGTTTTGTTCATTGACGAGGCATACAGCCTGTACCGCGGCCAGCAGGACAGCTTTGGGCTGGAAGCCATCGACACCCTTGTAAAGGGCATGGAGGATCACCGGGACGAGCTGGTGGTCATCCTTGCGGGCTACACCAAGGAGATGGAGGTGTTCCTCACCGCCAACAGCGGCCTTGCCAGCCGCTTCCCCAACAAGATCGAGTTCCCGGACTACACTGCAGACGAGCTGCTGGACATCACCGCCGTACTGGCAAAGGGCAAGGGCTACCGCCTTGCCGAGGGCTGCACCTTCCCGCTGCTGGGCTACTATAAGCGCCGTCAGGCGCTGGACAGCCGCACCGCCGGCAACGGCCGTCTGGCGCGCAACACGCTGGAAAAGGCCATTTTCAATCAGAGCCGCCGCCTCATCGCCGAGCCCGCCGCTCCTCTTGACCTCATCCAGCCCAGCGATCTGGAATTTGAGGAATAAGGAAAAATTGATAGGAAAAAGGGTTCCAGAAACGCCTGCAGGCGTTTCTGGAACCCTTTCTATTTATTCATGCTGCTCCGCCAGCCCCTGCAGCATCTCGTGCAGCTGGGCGCGGACGGCGGCGGGGGCGGTAACCTCTACCTTGCCGCCAAAGCCGCACACCCAGCCGAAAAACTGCTGGCTGACGCAGATGGGCACGTCAAAGTGGAAGTGCTCTGCGTCCTCCGGGCAGAACACCGGCTCCCGGCCAAAGCGCTCCCGCATGACCGGCTCAAGGTCGGCAGCACACCGCAGAGTGACCCGGTACTCGGTGCCGCCGAACATGTTGAAGTGCTTGCGCAGATAGGCGGGCAAATCGAAGGTGCGGAAGAACTCTTTGCCCCGGCGCGGCTCGTCCAGCACCAGCACCCCGGCCATCCGGTCCACCCGGTAGTGGCGCACCGGAGGTGCTTTTTCGTCCTGATAGGCAATGAGGTAATAGCAGCCGTTTTCCCACGCAAGCTGCCACGGGCTTACGGTGCGCACGGCGCTGCTGCCCTTGTAGCGGAACTGCACCAGACACCCCCGGTTGATGGCGGTGTGCAGGGCGTCGATGCTGTACAAAAGAAAGGTCTGGCTGTCGGTTTTGGGGCGGCCATCCACGTACACCTGACGCTGCAGCTGGGTGCCCTCGTAGTCGGAGCAGAGGGCTTCCAGTTTATGGATGATGCGCTTGCTGGTGCGCGCCGAGATGACACTGCTGGCCTGTACGGCGTCCACCAGCAGCTTCAGCTCCGAAAGCTCGAATGCACGGCTGGCCATCCAGTACCCGCCGCCGCGCCCGCGCTGCAGCTGGATGTCGTAGCCCAGACTGCGCAAGGTGTCGATATCGCTGTAGATGCTTTTGCGCTCGGCAAGAATGTCCTGCTGTTCCAGCAGCTGCACCAGCTGGGGCACGTTCAGGCGGTGGTTCTCGTCGGTGCGCTGCTCAAGGATGCGCAGCAGCGTTACCAGCTTGGATTTCTGTCCTTCCTGCTTGGGCATGGGGCAATACCTCCGTCACGGTTTATTCCGGCAGCTTTTTGTCAAAGGCGGCGCGGCGCTGGGTGGAAAGGCGGAACATTTGTTCCAGCTTGTCCCGGTCGTCCGCTACAAGGGCGGCGCGCATCTCCTGCAGGGCAGAATCAAACTGGTCGATCTCGCTGATCAGGTTCTGCTTGTTCCACAAAAACAGCTCTGCCCACATTTTATCGTTGATGCGTGCAATGCGGGTCAGATCCCGGAAGGAGTCGCCGGTGTACTCGCACAGCGAGGAGTTGTCGTTGGCGCACATCAGGCTTACGGCAATGGCGTGGCACAGCTGGCTGACATAGCCAATCATCCGGTCGTGCTCCTGCACGGTCAGGGTGCAGATATGCTTGAAGCCCAGCACCTCGGCCAGCTCCTTTGCCCACTGGATGCCCGCCGGGGTGTTCTTTTCCGTGGGGGTGATAATGAAGTTGGCCGGGGCAAAATTCACCTCGGCGGCGTGCTCCACGCTGGAAGTCTCGCGGCCTGCCATGGGGTGGCTGGCGATGAACTCCACCCCCGCCGGGCACAGCGCCTGCACCGGCTCCACAAGGCCGGTCTTGACGCCGGAAACATCCGTAAAGATGCAGCCGGGCTTGAGCAGATGGCCGTAGGTGCGGAACCACTCGAGGAGCGCCGTGGGGTACAGGCCAAAGATGATATGGTCGGCCTGCCGGACAAGATCCTCAAAATCATGGGTCTTACCGCCGGCGATATAGCCGTGCTCCAGCGCGTACTGCAAGTGTCCCTCGCTGCGGTTGATGCCGTCCACATGGAAGCCGGCGCGGGTCAGCTCCAGCGCGTACTTGCCGCCCAGCAGACCCAGACCCACTACGAGATAACGTTTTGTTTTATCAAGCATCTTCTACCTCCACGCCAAGCGGCGCTGCATCTGCAAAAAAGCCGGGCCAGCTCTTCTGGATGGCTTCGGCATCGTCCACGGTCAGGGGCAGTGCGGCGGCAGCAGCCAGCACCGCAAGGCTCATGACCACCCGGTGGTCGTTGTGGCCGTGCAGGGGGGCGGCGGGGGCGTGCAGACGTTCAGCACAGCCGTGCACCGTGATGGTGCCGCCGTCGCTTTCCAGCACGCCGCCGCAGGCGCGCAGCTCGGCTTCCATAGCCGCGATGCGGTCGCTCTCCTTCAGGCGCAGCCGCTGGGCGTTGCGGATGACGGTGGTGCCCTCGCACAGCAGGCCCAGCACCATGAGCACGGGGCCAAGGTCCGGGCAGTCCGCAAGGTCGATGTCCACCCCGTGCAGGGGTGCTTTTGCAAAGGTGACGCTGTCGCCCGTGCGGGTGAACACCGCGCCGCACCGGCGCAGGATGTCCAGAATAGCGGCATCGCCCTGCAAGGTGTCCGGCGCAAGGCCGGTGATGGTCACCCCGCCGCACACCGCACCCAGCACCGCCGGGAAAGCAGCCTGACTGTAATCGCCCTCCACGTTGTAGTCGCAGGGGTGGTACTGCTGCCCGCCCGGCAGCAGCAGGGTGGTTGCGTCCAGCCAGCGGCTGTGCACCCCAAAGGCGGCCTGCACAGCGCGGGTCATGTCGATGTAGCTGCGGCTCTCCACCGGGGGGATGAGGTGCAGCTGGCTGTCCCCGGGCAGCAGCGGCAGCGCGAACAGCAGCCCGCTGATGAACTGACTGGACACGTTGCCCGCCAGCCGGTAGTCCCCGGGGGTCAGTGCGCCCTCCACGGTCAGCCTGGAGAGGGACTGCTCAAACCGTAGATTCTGCTCGCGATATAACGTTTCGTATACGGATTGCGGGCGCTCCATCAGCCGTCCGCGTCCGGTAAAGGTGACCGGCTGGCCGGTCAGGCTGGCGATGGGGATCAAAAACCGCAGGGTGCTGCCGCTTTCGCAGCAGTCCACCGGGGCGGTCAGGGGCAGGAAATGCCCAAGCCCCTGCACAGTGGCATCATCTGCGCCGGTGCCCACAGCGGCGCACAGCTGTGCGGCAGCGGACAGGGTGGCAGAGATGTCCTTGCTGAATTCCAGATGGGTGATGTGAGAGCGCCCCACAGCCAGCGCGGCGCACAGCACGGCGCGGTGCGCCATGCTTTTGCTGGGCGGCGCGGCGATCACGCCCCCGATGCCGCCGGGGGCAGGTCTGATGGTTACTAGCATAGCGGTGTTATCCTTTTGCAATTTCCCCCGGGCAGCGCTTCAGGCACCCCCTTGGGGGAGCTGGCGCGCCAGCGCCTGAGGGGGTAAACGGTTTACATCTCCCGGCCGATGGCCCAAGCCACCTGACGGCACTTTGCCATGGCCTGTGCAAAGGCGTCCGGGGTCAGGCACTGTGCGCCGTCGCTCCATGCGTGCTGGGGGTCGTAGTGCACCTCTACCTCCAGACCGTCCGCACCGGCTGCCACAGCGGCGATCATCATCGGCTCCACCAGATTGGCCTTGCCGGTGGCGTGGCTGGGGTCTACCACGATGGGCAGATGGGTCTTTTCGTGGATGATGGGCACTGCGGAAAGATCCAGCGTGTTGCGGGTGTATTTTTCAAAGGTGCGGATGCCGCGCTCACAGAAGATGACCTGCTCGTTGCCGCCTGCCATGATGTACTCGGCGCTCATGATCCACTCCTCGATGGTGTTGCACAGGCCGCGCTTGAGCAGCACAGGCTTGTGCATTTTGCCCACCGCCTTGAGCAGCTGGAAGTTCTGCATATTGCGTGCGCCGATCTGCACCACGTCCACATACTCCTCAAACTCCGGGATACGGTCCTCGCTCATCAGTTCGGAGACGATGGGCAGGCCGGTGGCTTCGCGAGCCTTTACCATGTCTAAGATGCCCTCGGTCTCCAGACCCTGAAAAGCATAGGGAGAGGTGCGGGGCTTGTAGGCACCGCCGCGGAACAGCGCCGCGCCGCCCGCCTTGACCCCCTGCGCGATGCGCAGTGCCTGCTCGGCGTTTTCGATGCTGCAGGGGCCCGCCATGACGGCGATCTTTTCCTTGCTGCCGATCTTCACGCCGCCGCAGTCGATGACCGAGTCTGCGGGGTGGAACAGGCGGTTTGCGCGCTTATAGGGCGCAGACACGCGGGTAACGTTGTCGATCCACGGGTTTGCCAGCACGTCCCGCTCGTCGATCTTGGTGGTGTCGCCCACCAGACCGAACACGTTGTAGTCCTTGCCGGTGATCAGGGTCACGTCCAGACCCTGCTTTTCGAATTTGTCAACGATCTTTTCCAGCTCCTCTTTGGGAGCGCCTTTTTTGGTGGAGATGATCATGGGAGGTCGTTCCTTTCCTGTTTGTTTTACATCACGATATGCGCCTTACTGGAGCCGTCGGTGCGCAGCAGCTGCGCCAGCCAGATGCAGGCGTGCAGGTAGCCCTGCGGGCCTTCGCCGATAAAATGGCCCTGACAGCCAAAGGACACCACGTCCGTTTTGCGGAAGGGCTCCCGCTCGTCCGGGGCGTGCAGCATCACTTCCACGGCGGGCACGCCGCACAGCCGCAGCGCATCCAGAATGGCTACGCTGTAATGGGCGTAGCCGCCGGGGTTCAGCACAATGCCGTCCACCCGCCCCGGGGCGGACTGGATCTCGTCGATGAGGTCGCCCTCGTGGTTGGACTGGCAGATGTCTGTCTCGATGCCAAGCTGGTCGCAGCCCGCCTGTACATAGTCCATCAGGCCGGTGTAGTCCACTTCGCCGGGCACGCCGGGCTCAGACCAGCGCGCCAGATTGATGTTTGGCCCGTTAAGAATCAAAAATTTCATCCAGTGCCTCCTGTGCAGCTGCCAGCGCCTCGGCCAGCGTGCCGGTGTTAGAAATCACCGCATCTGCGGCGGCAAGGTACAGCGGGCGGCGCTGGGCTTCCATGGTGCGCAGCGCCTCAGCGCTGGAAGAAAGCGGACGGTTGCCGCCCACAGCCAGCGCTTCCACCGGCCGGTCGATGAACAGCACCACGCCGTTCTGGCGCAGGGCGCGGACATTCTCTGCCCGCTTCACCGCGCCGCCGCCGCAGGAGAGCACAAGCCCTTTTTCCTTGCCGAAACGGGCGATCTGCGCGGCTTCCTTTGCCCGGAAGCCCTCTTCGCCCTCGGCGGCAAAGATATCCGGGATGCTGCGTCCGTCTGCCTTGACGATCTCCTCGTCCAGATCCACAAGCGGTCTGCCCAGCTGCTTCGCCAGCAGGCGGCCAAGGGTGGATTTGCCGCAGGAGGGCATCCCCACAAGGGCGATGTTCAGCGTCTCGCGGCGCAGCGCAGCGGTAATGCGCCGCACCTCGCCCGGGGCGTCCTCGAACTTGCGGCCAAGAAAGTATTCGGCGGCGTACACCGCCTGTGCCACCAGCATCTCCAGCCCGCCTACCGCTACCGGCACACCGGCGTCCTCGGCGCGGAGAATCAGTTCGGTCTTGTTGGGGTTATAGACCACGTCCACCACGGCTTCCAGCCCGGGCATGGCGGCGACGTCCAGACTGCACACACCCACATTGGGGTACATCCCGGCGGGGGTGGTGTTGAACACCACCTGTGCACCGCTGCGCACGGCTTCGGCGTAGCTCAGCTCGCCCTTTTCCGGGTCGGGAGTGCGGCTGACCGTCAGCACCTTGGCAGCGCCCTTATCCAGTGCCACCGCGCGGGTGGTGTTGTGGGTGCCGCCGGTGCCCAAGATGAGCACGGTCTTGCCCGCAAGTTCCACGCCGTGGGCTTCGCACAGGTGGGCAAAGCCCAGATAATCGGTGTTGTAGCCGTAGAGCAGGCCGTTTTTATTCACCACCGTGTTCACCGCCCCGATGGCCTTGGCCCGCGGGTCGATGTAGGAGCAGTATTCCATCACCAGCTTTTTATAGGGGATGGTCACGTTGATGGCCTTGAACTGCCGCCGCTGCAAAAAGGCGCGGGCGTCTGCCTCGGTGGGCAGGGGGCACAGCTCGTAGCTGTACCCGCAGAGCAGCTCATGGATAGTCTTGGAGTAGGAGTGTCCCAGCTTGCCGCCGATCAGTCCGTATTCCATCTCAGTCCTCCTTCCGATAGCCGGTGGGGTCGGTCATCCACCGGGCACCGTACCGGGCGGTGAGCAGATCACCCACCGCAAGGGCGGCGGCGCAGGTCTGCACGATGGCGGCCCGGGGCACGATACAGGGGTCGTGCCGCCCCTGAATGGACAGCTGTGCGTCCTTTTTTGCGATGTAGTCCACCGTGTCCTGCTGCTTGTAGATGCTGGGGGTGGGCTTGACGGCGGTGCGGAACACCACCGGCATACCGTTGGCGATGCCGCCGTTGATGCCCGCGTTGTGGTTGGTGGCGGTGACCACCGCACCCTCTGCCGTCATGCGGAAGGCGTCGTTTGCTTCCGAGCCGCGCAGCCCGGCAAAGCCGAAGCCGGTGCCGAACTCGATGCCCTTGACCGCCGGGATGGAAAAGGCAAGGTGGGCGATCTCGCTCTCCACGCTGTCAAAGTAGGGCTCGCCGATGCCGGCGGGCAGGCCGAGGATGGCGGTTTCCAGCACCCCGCCTACGCTGTCGCCCTCGGCACCGGCGGCGCGGATGGCGGCTTTCATGGGTTCTTCCACGGCGGCGTCCAGCACCGCAAAGCCCTCGGTCTTACTGGCAAGCGTCTCCGCCTGTGCCGCAAGGGCGGCGGGGTCGTCCAGTGCAAAGGGTGTATCTGCAAGCCCTGCGCACCGGGCGATGTGGGTGGTGATATCAATGCCCGCCCGCTGCAATGCGGCCAGCACGATGCTGCCGCCCGCCACCAAAGCAGCGGTCACCCGGCCGGAAAAATGCCCGCCGCCCCGGGCGTCCTGAAAGCCGTGATACTTGGCGTAGGCGGTAAAGTCCGCGTGGCCGGGGCGCAGAAGGTCGGCGGTCTTGGCGTAGTCGCCGCTGCGGGTGTTCTGGTTTTCGATCATCAGGGCAATGGCGGTGCCGGTGGTGTGGCCGTTCACCACACCGGAAAGCAGCTGCACCGCATCTGCCTCCACCCGGGGGGTGGAAAGGCCGTCGCCCCGGGCACGGCGCTTATCCATGCAGGCGGCGAGGAAGCTCTCGTCTACCGGCACACCGGCGGCCATGCCGTCCAGCACAGCGCCCACGGCGCGGCCGTGGCTCTCGCCGAAGATGGTCAGCGAAAGGTCGCTGCCAAAGGTATTTTTCATGGGTCAGTCCTCCATGCCCAGCAGCGGGCGCAGCCCCTCCACAGGGATGGTCTCGGCGCGCCAGCAGCCAAGGCCGGGCACCTTGATGATGGTGATCTGTCCGTCCTGTGCTTTTTTGTCGTGCAGCATCTCGGCCAGCACCTTTTCCTTATCGTAGGCGGTGCGGGTGGGCAACCCTAAGCGGCGGTACACGCCGCGCACCCGCTTTTGCAGCGCCTTGGATTCGATCATGGGCAGCATACCCAGTGCCACGCACTCGCCGTGGAACAGGCCGGTGGTGCGGCGTCCCTTGATGCCCTTCACGGCCTCGATGCCGTGGCCGATGGTGTGGCCGAAGTTCAGCGCTTTGCGCATCCCCTGCTCGGTCTCGTCCTGCTCCACGATGCTCTTTTTAAAGCGCAGGCTGCGGCAGATGATGTCGCCGATGCGGTCGTCCACGTCCTCTTTTTCAAAGATGGAGAACAGCTCCGGGTCGGCCAGAAGCCCGGCCTTGATGGCCTCGGCCAGACCGTTGATGAAGTGGCGGCGGGGCAGGGTGGACAGGGTGTCCGGGTCCACGATGACCAGCTTTGGCTGCCAGAAGGCACCCACGATGTTTTTGGTGTCGCCCAGATCCACGGCGGTCTTGCCGCCGATGGAGGAATCGATCATGGAAAGGGTGGTGGTGGGGCAGTTGATAAAGTCGATGCCGCGCATATAGATGGAAGCGGCAAACCCGGCAAGGTCGCCCACCACGCCGCCGCCTACGGCCACCACAAGGTCGCCCCGGCCCATGCCGAAGTCCAGCATCTGCCGCAGCACGGTCTCCAGAATTTTAAAGCTCTTGCTGGCTTCGCCCTGCGGCACCGTGATGATGGTGGCATCCTTGCACTGGTCGGCTACCATCTGGGCGTACTGTGCAGGCACACCGCTGTCGGTGACCACCGCCACCCGGCGGTCCAGCCGGGCGAACTGATACAGGTTTTCCAGCGAGCCGCGCTTGACGATGATGTCGTAGCTGCGCTCGCCCAGATTCATGGTCAGCTTGGTTCCGATAAAATCACTCATTTTGTATACACTCCTAACAGCCGCACCGTCCGGCAGGTGCGGTCAAGCTCGCGCAGCAGCGCGGCGGTCTCGCCGGCGGCGGCATCGCCCACCAGCTCTACATAAAAATAATATTCAAAGGGAACGTGCGGCATGGGGCGGCTCTTGATGGACTCCATATTGAAGCCGCTGGCACCGATGACCTGAATGACCTCGGCCAGCTTGCCGGGCTTGTTGTCCACCGTGAAAAGCAGGGAGAACCGGTTGCCCGCCGTGGGCTTTTCGCGGCTGAGCACGATGAACCGGGTGGTGTTGTCGCCGTCGGTGTTGATGTTGGGCACCAGAATCTCCAGCCCGTACAGGGCGGCAGTCTCAGCGCTGGCAATGGCGGCCTTTGTCGGGTCTTTGCTTTCCGCCACGAACTTTGCAGCCATGGCGGTGTTGGCCATAGCGGTGGCGGGCAGACGGAACTGCTTTAAAAAGGTCTCGCTCTGAGCAATGGCCTGCTGGTGGCTGTACACCGTGCGCAGCTGGGAAAGCTGGGTGCCCGGCAGCACCAGAAGGTTCTGGGAGATGGGCAGGTCGTACACGTCCACCACCCACAGCTCCGGGTGGTTATAACACAGGTCCAGCACGGCGGAAACATCCCCAGCGTGGCTGTTTTCAAAGGGCACTACGCCGTGGGCGGCTTCGCCGGAGGCCACGGCCTCGAAAACCTCGTCCCATGTGGAATAGCTCACGGCCTCGGCGTGGGGGAACAGCGCCTTGAGAGCGATGTGGGCAAACGCTCCCTCCACCCCCTGATAGGCGGCGCGGTTACGCCCCAGCACAGCGGCTTCATACTGTTTGGCAAGATCCATCATGTGCTGGACGTGGTCTTTATAGTAAAGGCGCAGCGCAGGCTGCTGGATGCGGGCTGCGGCCTTTTCCAGCACGGCAGCCTCCCGGGCGGCATCGTAGATGGGCAGGCCGTGCGCCCGCTTATATTCGGCCACCTGTAAAACAGCAGCCATCCGGCGCTCGAACAGCGCAGCCAGCTGCGCATCCACCGTGTCGATCTCGGCACGGGCTTGTTCCAGTGCGTCCATGGGGGTCACATCCTTTTTGGTCGGTTTTTGCGGGGATACCTAGTAAGTATACCATAACCGGGACAGAGAAACAACAAACCGCCCTCCATTTGAGGGTGGAGAAAATTTCAAATCAGCCATGGGTAAAAAGACGAAAATAGAAAACAGAAGCTCTCTGGTCATCGCCTGCGGCGACGACCGGAGAGCCTCTCAATCGCTGTTTTTATTTTTCAAAATATCCTCCCAGCTGCGGGCTTTGCCGTAGTAGCGCCCATAGGGGTTATCAAGGTCTGCGGCGCGGAGGACAGGCGGCGCGGGCGGCTGGGGCTTTGGGGTGCGGTCAAAGGTGAACCGTGCGGCGGGGCCGCCGGCTTTGATGCGGAAACGCATCTTTAGTGCCCCTCCCCGGCGGTGGAGACAGCCCCGGCGGTCAGGTTTGCCCAAAGGGTCTCGCTGTTTTCCAGCAGGGAAGCGGATTCCTTCAGCCATGCTCCCCGGATGCCGATATAGTAATCTGCCAGCAGCTGCTGGCTGTCGCCGCTTGCGCTCTGCACCGCGTCCGAGGTGTAGCTGCCCAGCTCCATCCCGGTCAGCACTGGGCAGTCCGTCCAGCGGTAGACCATGTTCCACCAGTCGCTGTCGGCATCGGACTTGGGCAGATGGCCGTCCAGATACCGCAACGTGCCGGTGGTCTGCTGGAAGCCTGCGGGGTCGTACAGGATAAAGATGGAACTGAGGGAGCTTTGGATATCGGTGGAAAGCTTGGTGGTGCCTGCCATATCCAGATAGGCGTCCGAGTCCTCGCTGTTGAAAGCCATGGTGTATTGGTTGATCTTCACCACCACCCTGCCGTCGCCGTTGCAGTCCTCGCCGTAGGCGGCAAGCTGCTCTTGCAGGGCGGTGACGGTGGCTTCGGGCAGGTAGTAGGGGCTTACCACCGCCACGTTATAATCCGGGTGGGTGGTCAGGAAATACTGCCCGATAAAGCAGTACGCCACGAACGCACCGGCAATGCCGAAGATGAGCACCCATTTCAGGTTGTAGTCCCACCAGTTTGCCCAGCGCTCCTTGCGGCTGTACTGCCGCTCCTTGCGGGGCTTGAGGTCCTTGGGGTCAATGTCGCGTTCGTAACGGTAGCTTGCCATAAAATAGTTCTCCTGTGTGATGAAACGGGCGGGAAAGGCTGTTACTTCAGGGCAGCCAGAATGCTCTGGCGCACGGCATCAGGCAGCTGCTTCTGCTCGGCCTTGCTCATGCCGGCGGTCTGGATGGGCGACATGATCTTGATGC